>OODG01000382.1_pt1 | contig 31630 bp, 23 predicted proteins | sample 1671621 | NCBI WGS metagenome assembly OODG01 (sample SAMN06348175, study PRJEB24527) | human gut metagenome | biome: human gut; feature: ankylosing spondylitis patient; material: feces | host: Homo sapiens | place: China | collected 2015-10 | reverse complement strand
CGGCTGTAGCGGGCCGTGGAGAGCTCGATGTCGCTCCGTTCGACCTGCAGCTGCCGTTGCTGCACCTGGGTGTTGTTCTGCTGGGCGTGGGCGATGCACTCGGCCAGCGTCCACGGAGTTCCCGGGGCGGGAGCCGCCGGGGTTGCGGGCGACGGATCGGTCTGCTGTGCGCGGAGCGGCAGGGCGGCGAGCCAGACGGCGGCGCATGCCGCGACGATGCGGGTTTTCATGGCAGGATAGGGGTTGCGGTTATTTGGTATCGATGCGGGCGCCGCGGACCTGGTCGTCGGCCGTGATGCCTCCGGTGATCTCGACGTTCACGCCGTCCGACAGGCCGATCGTGACCTCGCGCCGCTCGAAGGTCTGCTCCTCCGAATCCGCGGGGGAGGTGAGCGTCTGTACATAGGTCTTGGCGCCCTCGAACTCCACGCATGCCTCGGGCAGGGTCAGCACCCCGTCGCGGCTCTGGATCACGATGCTGGCGTTGGCACTGTATCCGGCGCGGACGAAGACCCCTTCGGGAATCTGTACGGCGGCCTTCACCTCGAAGAGGATCACGCCGTTGCTCTCCGTGGACTTCGGGGCCACATACTCCAGCGTGGCGTCCAGTTCGACGTCCTGCAGGGCGCCGATGGTCAGCTTCACGGGCATGCCCTCGTGGAGTTTGCCCACGTCCGTCTCATCGACATTGCCCTGGAACTGCATGTTCGACATGTCGGCCACGGTGGCGATCGTCGTGCCGTCGTTGAACGTGTTGGCCTGGATCACCGAGTTGCCGACCTTGATCGGCACGTCGAGGATCATGCCGTCGATCGTCGAACGGATCTGCGTGTTGCTCAGCTCGGCAAAGCGGCTGGCGATGCCCTCCTTGACGATCTCGAGGTTCTCCCGGGCATTGCGCAGCTCCTCCTCGGCCTTCTCGAACTCCGTGCGCCCCTGTTCGGCCTCCTCGGCCGAGACGACGCCCTTCTCGTAGAGCGCCTTCGTGCGCTCGTATTCGCGGGTGACCTGCGCCAGGGAGATCTCGGCCACCGAGACGCGCGACTCGGCGCTCGAGAGCTGGCCCATCTCCGGGACCACCTTCACCGTGGCGATGACCTCGCCCTGGCGGACCGTCTCGCCGGCCTCCTTGTAGACATCGGAGATGATGCCCGAGATCTGGGGCTTGATCTCCACCTCGTCGCGGGGCTGCACCTTGCCCGTGGCGACCACGTACTGCCTCAGTGTGTCCGTTTTGGGCTGCACGATCGCATAGACGACCTTCGCCGGACGGGTTTTCTGCCACAGGAACACGAAGGTCCCGATGAGCAGTGCGGCAAAGAGCACACCCAGGAAAATTTTCAGCACTTTCTTCATGACTTATGCGGTATTTGTTTGTTTTTGCGTCTATTCTTCGCGGATGGCATCCACGGCTTTGATCTTCAGGGCGCGGCCTGCGGGGATGACGCCCGCCAGCAGGCTCCCGGCGATGAGGATCGCCAGCGAGAGCATGCCCGTCTGGAAGGAGATCTGCCACGAGACGTCGGTGCCCTCCTGGGCAATGACGACGGCCTGGTGGTAGATCGAGTCGGCGACGGAGAGCAGCCCCACGCCCGCCGTGAGCCCCAGCACCCCGGCGATGAACGTCAGCACGAAACTCTCCGAGAGGATCTGCGAGATGATGGCACGCGGCGGGGCGCCCAGTGCGCGGCGGATGCCGATCTCCTGCGTGCGCTCCTTGACCAGCACGAGCATGATGTTGCTCACGCCGACGATGCCCGCCAGCAGCGTGCCCAGACCCACGATCCAGGTCAGCAGCCCGATGCCCCAGAAGAGGCTGTTCACCTTGGTGATGAACTCCGCGGTGGTCATCACCCACGCCGCACGGGGGTCGTCCGGCGAGATGATGTGGCGTGCGAAGACCGGGGTTTTGACGGCCCGCTCGAGAATGCGTGGCGGCACGTCGTTGTGGCCCACGGCGGCCAGCATGTGGATCGTGCGTCCCATGCCGAACATCTGCTGAACGAGCGTGGCGGGAAGGATGATCGTGCGCTCCACGTCGCTGAACGTCATCATGTTGCTCTGGCGCTTGAGAACGCCTACGACCGTGAATTGCGATCCCTGGAGCAGGATCTTTTTGCCCGTCGGATCCTCGCCTCCGGGAAAGAGGTCCTTCCAGATCTGCGTGCCGATCAGGCAGACCTTGCGCTTGCGCTCCATGTCCAGGTCGTTGATATAGCGTCCGTAGACGAGTTTCTCGGGATTGATCTTCTGGTAGTCGGGCATGTGCCCCATGACGTAGTATTCGCCCTTGCGGTCGCCGTGGCTGGCGTAGAACTGGTTGGCCCACACCATGCCGGCGGCGTATTTCACCTCGGGGAGCTTCTTTATGGCCTCGACGTCGTCGTTTTCGAGGTTCCACGCCCGGCCGGTGGGCATGCCCTTGTAGGGGATGGACGTGCGCCCGGTGTTCATCAGCACCGTGTTGGTCGAGGTTTCGCCCAGCTGGGCCCGGAACAGGCGTCCCAGCCCCATGCCGGCACCCAGCAGCACCGTGAGCATGAAGATGCCCCAGAAGACGCCCAGCGCCGTCATGATGCTGCGCTTGCGGTTCCGGCGGATCGTCTGCCAGATTTCGTTCCAGCGGTCTGTGTCGAAGAATCCCATCGTCTCTATTTGTTATAGCGCAAGGCGTCGATCGTTTTCAGTTGGGCGGCGCGGTAGGCCGGAACGTATCCGGCGATGATCCCCGCGACGATGAGCACCACCGTGGCGCTTACGGCCACGCCGAGGTTGAGCGTCGGGTCGAGGAAGATCGTCGGGGCGAAACCCGTCTCCGAGGCGTCGGCCGGGGTTTGGGTCATGTAGTAGTTCACCGCCTCCATCACCGCCACGCCGAGCACCATGCCCATGTAGCCGAAGGCTGCGGTGATCATGACCGACTCGGTGAGGATCAGCCGGATGATCGACCGGGGCTTGGCCCCGAGGGCCTTGCGGATGCCGAATTCGGCCGTGCGCTCCGAGACCGTCACGAGCATGATGTTGCTTACGCCGACGACGCCCGCCAGCAGCGTGCCCAGGCCGATGATCCAGACGAAGAGGTTGATGCCCCCGAAGACGATCATCATGTCCTTGACGCGCTCCATGGTGTTGTTGATCCAGATGGCGCTGTCGTCCGTGGGGTCGAAGTCGTGCTCGGCGGCCAGGCGGCCCTTGATCCGCCGCTCGAACTCCTCCATCTCGCGGTCCGTGCGGATCTCCTTGACTGTGATGATGGCGTCGTTGATGTAGGGTTCGTTGGCCTTGTAGACGAGTTGTCCGGTGGTGAGCGGAATGATGCAGGTGGCGCTGTTGCGCATGGCGTCGCCCTTCGTGACGCCCACGACCTTGAAGACGAGGCTGTCCACGCGGATGAACTTACCGAGCGGATCGGCGCCCTGGAAGAGCACGAGCGCCGTCTCCTCGTCGATGAGCGCCGATTTGCGGTACTCGCGGATGTCGGCTTCGTTGATGAAACGCCCCTTGGCGATCTTGATCCCCTCGATCCGGGCCACCTTGGGCAGCGAGCCGCGCAGCGAAGCTTCCATGAAGTTGCCCCCGTAGGCGAGTTTCTTCGACGGCAGCCAGGAGTTGGCCGCTACCTCATCGACCTCGGGGAACTCCTTTTCGAGGATCTCCAGGTCGCGGTTCGTGAGGCGGATGCGGCGGTTGCGGTCGTAGCCCTTCCACTCCTTCGAGGTCCAGCCTCCGTAGAGGGTGATCGAGTTGGTGGCGTAGTCCCCGAAGTTCGACTCCACGCCGTTCTTCAGCCCGTTGCCCGAGCCGAGCAGGATGACGAGCATGAAGATGCCCCACGCGACCGAGAAGCCCGTGAGGAAGGTGCGCAGCTTGTTCCTCCGCACCGAGGTCCATATCTCCAGCAGCAGCTCCCTCATCGTCTTCCCAGTCCGGTTTCGGTGATGCTGCCGATGACGCCGTCGGTCAGGCGGATGATCCGGTCCGTCTGGTCGGCGATGGCCTGTTCGTGAGTGACGCAGATGATCGTCATGCCCATCTCGACATTGACCCGGCGCAGGAGGTCCATTACCTCCTGCGAGGTCTTGCTGTCGAGGGCTCCCGTGGGTTCGTCGGCCAGGATGATCTGCGGGCGGTTGATCAGCGCCCGGGCGATGGCCACGCGCTGCTTCTGTCCGCCCGACATCTCGTTGGGCATGTGCCCGGCCCAGTCGCGCAGTCCGAGGGTGTCGAGGTATTCGAGGGCCATGGCGTTGCGCTTGCGGCGCGGCACGCCCTGGTAGTAGAGCGGCAGGGCGACGTTCTCCATGGCGTTCTTGTAGCTGATCAGGTTGAACGACTGGAAGATGTAGCCGATCATCCGGTTGCGGGCCGCGGCGGCCTGTGTCTCCGTGAGATTCTTGATCAGGCGCCCGGCCAGGTAGTATGAGCCGCTGTCGTAGTCGTCCAGGATACCGAGGATGTTCAGCAGGGTCGATTTCCCGGAGCCCGACGCTCCCATGATCGAGACCAGCTCGCCCTGCTCCACCTCGAGGTTGATGCCCTTGAGGACGTGGAGCGGTGAGCCGTTGTTATAGGTTTTGTTCAGATTTTCGAGTTTGATGATCATATGTGCGCTGCATCAGGGATCTTCGGGGAGATAATTTGTTATCCGTCGGGCCATGCCCGAAAGCAAAGGTAACAAATAAATCCGAAAGACGATCCTTTTTTATCAAAAACAATAATATGGATCGTCTTTTCGGATTGTATCCCTTACGGATTGCAGGCTCGGGTCCGGAAAAACACTTCCCGGCGTGCATTGCGTGCGGATCCGCCGCTCCTGCCCCTGTCGGACGGGGGCCCGTTCGGCCTCGCAGCCCGCGTCAGGAGGGAAGTCCTTCGAGCAGCAGGCGGCGCAGGGCGTCGATATCGTCGGCGATGGCGGTCGGCCGGGCTGCTTCCAGCTCGCCCTCGGGGGCGTAACCCCAGCGGACACCGATCGCCGCGAGACCCGTTGCGGCGGCCCCCTCGATGTCGTGGCGGCGGTCGCCGATCATCACCGCCTCCTCGGGGGTGATGCCCAGTGTGCGGAGTGCGTGGCCGATTACTTCGGCCTTCGTGGTCCGCGATCCGTCGAGCGAGCTGCCCGAAATGAGTTCGAAGCGGGTGTCGATGCCGAAGTGTGCGGCGATCTGTCGGGCGAACGGTTCGGGTTTTGAGGTGGCCATGACATTCACGCAGCCGGCGCGGCGGGTGGCATCGAGCAGCTCCGGGACCCCGGCGTAGAGCTCGTTTTCGAACATGCCCTTCGGCACGAAGTATTCGCGCGTGAGGGCGATGGCCCGTTCGGCCTCTGCGGCGGTCATGCCGTAGAAGGTCATGAACGACTCCTTGAGCGGCGGGCCGACGAAGCGGACGAGCGACTGCAGGTCCGGAACCTCGATGCCGAGGCGTTCCAGGGCGTACCGCACCGAGCGGGTGATGCCGGGCATCGAGTCGGTGAGTGTGCCGTCGAGGTCGAAGAAGAGGTATTTGCGGTACATGGCGGATGGATGTGCGGGTGAAAAAAGGTCCGGAGCCGAAAGCTCCGGACCCGGATGTCAGTGCAGGCGGAGGAACGAGTAGCCGAAGCGTTCGGCGGCGGCGCGTTCCAGCTCCTCGCGGACCGAGGGGTGGGCGATGGCGATCAGCGCCCGGGCCCGTTCGGCGAGGTTGCGTCCGCGCAGGTGGGCCACTCCGTATTCGGTGACCACGTGCTGGATCATGTGTCGCGTGGTCACCACGCCGGCGCCGGGCGTGAGCAGCGCCTTGATCTTCGATTCGCCCTTGGGGGTCGTCGAAGGGATGGCGATGAAGGTCTTGCCGCCCTCCGAGAGCGAGCCTCCGTACATGAAGTCGTGCTGGCCGCCGACGCCCGAGATGATGCGCGTGCCGACCGAGTCGGCGCAGACCTGTCCCGTGAGATCGACCTCCACGGCCGAGTTGATGGCCATGACCTTCGGGTTCTCGCGGATGCGGAACGGGTCGTTGGTCCAGGCCACGTCCTTCATCACCAGATCCTTGCGATAGTCCATGTAGTCGTAGAGCCGGCGGGAGCCGAGGGCCAGCGAGGCGACCGATATGCCCGGCATGACGCGCTTCTGCGAGTTGTCGATCACGCCGCTCTCGATCAGCGGCAGCACGCCGTCGGTCATCGCTTCGGTGTGCAGCCCGAGGTGCTTGTGGTCGGCCAGGGCTGCCAGCACGGCGTTCGGGATGCCGCCGACGCCGATCTGGAGCGTGGCTCCGTCGGGGATCAGCTCGGCGATGTGGGCGCCGATGCGGCGTTCGATCTCGGTCGGTACGGCCGTCGGGACCTCCACGAGCGGGTCGTCCACCTCGACGGCCGCGGCGATGCGCGACGTGTGGATCAGGGCGTCGCCGTAGGAGAAGGGCATCGCGGGGTTGATCTGCGCGATGACCGTCCGGGCGCACTCGACGGCCGAGACCGCGAGGTCGGCCGAGACGCCGTAGGAGCAGTAGCCCTCTTCGTTGGGGCGCGAGACGTTGAGGAGCGCCACATCGACCGGCAGTGTGCCGTCGCGGAACAGCCCCGGGATTTCGCCCAGGAAGGCAGGGGTCGATTGCCCGTAGCCGTCGGCGAGCCAGCGGCGGATGTTGTTGGCCACGAAGAGGCTGTTCACGAGGAACGATTCGCGGTATTCGGGACGGCAGTAGGGTGCGTCGGCGCGTCCGACGGCGAAGCCCGAGTAGACGGTGACGCCCTCGAGTTCCGGGCCGCGGTCGGCCATGGCGCGGACGAGTACCTCGGGGATCGAGGTGCTGCCCTGGATGTAGACGCTTTGGTGCGAGCGGATCAGTTTTACCGCTTCGGCGGGTGTGGTGAGTCGCATGTCGATTCCGTGTTTTTAGGCGTGGTCCCGGGCGAAGGCTGCAAGCCGTTCGTCGAGCAGGGTGAACTGTTCGGGGCGGTTCATCTGCGAGATGCAGACGCGGATGCCGTGCTGGCGGCTGCCCGTCGAGGTGAGCGAGATGGCGCAGATGCCGTAGAGCAGCAGTTCGCTCAACAGTTCCGAGCTGGTCATCCTGCCGTATCCGATCGTGTAGAAGAAACCGTCGCTCACCGACTCGTGCTGGTCCTTGTCGTAGACGATGCGGAAGCCGTGGCGGAGGAAGATCTCCTTGGTAAGCCGGGCGCGGCGTGCATATTCGGAGGTCTCGCCCACGAAGTCGAGCGTGCCGTCGGCCGCCGCGCGGAACATGGCGGCCAGGGCGTGCTGGGCAGAGTGGCTCGTGCCCGACGAGGCGGCGTAGAGGAAGACCAGCACGAAGGCGTCGCCCAGCCGCCCGATGTTGTAGCGTTCGCGCAGGGCCGGGTATTCGCGGCCGAAGAGCGCGTCGGAGATGGCTGCGATGGCGATGCGCTGTCCGGCGTAGCTGAAGATCTTCGAGCCGGAGACCATCAGGATCCAGTTCTTCGTATAACGGGCCACGGTGGCCTGGTAAGGGGCTTCGAAGGGGCGGCCGAGCGGCTTGCGGAAGTCCATGCAGAGGTAGGCGAGGTCCTCGATGACGATGGCGTCGTAGCGTGTGGCCAGTTCGCCGATCGTGCGCAACTCGTCCTCCGTCAGGCAGATCCACGCCGGATTGTTGGGGTTCGAGTAGACGATGGCCGCCACGTCTCCCGCCGCCAGGTAGCTCTCGATCTTCGGGCCGAGTTTCTCGGCGCGGTAGTCGTAGATGTCGAACGACTCGCTCGGGATGCCCAGAATGCGCACCTGGCTGCGTTGTACGGGGAAGCCCGGGTCGATGAAGAGGATCTTGCGCTTCGCGGGGTTGAGCTGCGAGCAGAGCAGGAAGGTGTTGTAGCTTCCCTGCATCGAGCCGACGGTCGGGATGCATCCCTTCGGGGCGATCTCGATGTCGAGGAAAGCCCGAAGGAAGCGCGATGCCGCCTCCTTGAGCTCCGGGATGCCGAACATGTTGGGATACTGCGAGGCTACGCCGGCGCGCAGGGCGGCGCATTCGGCCTCGACGCCTACCCGTTCGGGCGGGAGTCCCGGGACGCCCATCTCCAGGTGGAGGAATTCGGTCTGCGTGTCGCGCTCCATCATGCGGGCGATGTCGCCCGACTGGCGGATCGTCGCCTGTGCGATGTCCGCGATGTCCATCCGCTCGAGTGCCGTGCGGAGGATGCTCCGGTCGAAGGGTACGTTCATCGCTCTGCCTGTTTTCGGGCCGCCTCGTAGCCGGCTCGGAATGCCTTGAGGTTCATCTCCACGACGGCCTCGCCCTTGCGGGCGAAGATGTCGCGTATGCCGGCCTCGAACTTCCCGGCCTCGATGCCGAGGAAGGGTGCGGCGGCGCCCAGCAGCACCATGTTCGCCGAGCGGGGCGAAGCGGCTTCGCGGGCTAGCGTGTCGATGTCGATGGCCACGGCGTGGGGAAGTCCCTTCAGTTCGGCCGTGAGCGCCCCGGCATCGGGATAGTTCGGAATATTGACGAAGGGGGCCGTGTTGGTGATCACCCAGCCCGAGGCCGAGAGCCACGGCAGGTAGCGCAGGGCCTCCATCGGTTCGAGCGAGATGATGATGTCGGCGCCGCCCTGCGGGATCAGGTCCGAGTGGATCGTCTCCGACGAGATGCGCAGGTTCGACTGCACGTCGCCGCCGCGCTGGCTCATGCCGTGGACTTCGGCCTGTTTGATCTGGAGCCCTTCGGCGAGGGCGGCCCGTCCGATGACGGTGGCGATCGAGAGGATGCCCTGTCCTCCGACGCCCGAAAGGATGATATCGCGTTTCATGTGTTGCGTAGTTTTTGGTTTCACGACTTCAGGCCCGGGCCCCGCCCGACGACGGGCGGGGTGCCGGGCTGCGGTTTATTCGGCGCTTTTGGCTGTTTTGGCCGCGTTGTGGCGTTTGGCGGTCTGGATGCACTCCCGGCGCGGGATGATCACCGAGACGCCCCGGTAGGCGATCTCCTCGCGGATCATTGCCTTGAGCTCCTCGCGGTTGCGCGGCAGGGGCACCACGACGCGGATGTGGGCCGGATCGACGCCGATGCCGGCGCAGATCTGCTCCAGACGGCCCGTTCCGGCCGAGTCCTGTCCGCCCGTCATGCCCGTGGTGAGGTTGTCGGAGATGATGACCGTGATGTTGGCCTGTTCGTTTACGGCGTCGAGCAGGCCCGTCATGCCCGAGTGGGTGAAGGTCGAGTCGCCGATGACGGCAATGGAGGGATGCTGGCCCGCATCGGCGGCGCCTTTGGCCATGGTGATCGATCCGCCCATCTCCACGCAGGTGTCGATGGCGTGGAACGGCGCAAGCCAACCCAGCGTGTAGCAGCCGATGTCGCTGAATACACGGGCGTTGTCGTATTCGCGGACCACTTCGGTCAGTGCCGTGTACATGTCGCGGTGGCCGCAGCCCTGGCACAGGGCGGGCGGACGCGGTACGACGATCTGGCTGGCGGCATGGGCCTCGTGGGGCTCCAGCCCGAGGGCGCGGCGCACGCTGTCGGGGGTGAGTTCGCCCGTGCGGGGCAGTTCACCCGACATGCGGCCGCGGATGGGCAGCGGGGTCTCCAGAATGCCGCGGAGCTGCTCCTCGACGAGCGGCTGCCCCTCCTCGATGACCAGCAGCGAGTCGCACTGCGAAGCCAGCCGGCGGACTTCGGCGCGCGGCAGCGGGTATTGTGCAATCTTGAGCACGGGGTGCGGGCATCCGTCGGGATAGTTCTCCATCAGGTAGTTGTAGGCGATGCCGCAGGCGATGATACCCCGCGAGCGGTCGGCCCCGTCGCGGAAGGTGTTGAAGCGGCTGGCGGCAGCCTCCTCCTCGAAGCGGGCATACTCCTCGAGCAGCGTGTTGTAGCGCACGCGCGAGTTGCCCGGCATGAGCACCCACTGGCGCATGCGTTCGGGGGCGGGGCAGGCGTAGGCGTTCGGTTCGCGGGCCGGGGCCGTCTCGACGACGGCGCGCGAATGGGCCATGCGCGTGGTCAGGCGCATCAGTACGGGGATGTGGAAGCGCTCCGAGTAGTCGAAGGCGTAGCGCACCATGTCGTAGGTCTCCTGCTGGGTGGAGGGTTCGAAGACCGGGATGAAGGCGAATTTGCCGTAGAAGCGCGAGTCCTGTTCGTTCTGCGACGAGTGCATCGACGGGTCGTCGGCCGCGACGACCACCAGGCCGCCGTTGGCTCCGGTCATGCCCGAATTGACAAAGGCGTCGGCGGCTACGTTCATGCCGACGTGCTTCATGCAGACCAGCGCCCGTTTGCCGCAGAACGACATGCCGAGGGCCTCTTCCATGGCGGTCTTCTCGTTGGCCGACCATTTGCAGTGGACGTTTCGCTCGGCAGCGAGCGGGTGGTTCTGGATGTATTCCGTGATTTCGGTGGAGGGGGTGCCGGGATAGGCGTAGACGCCCGACAGACCGGCATGGAGGGCGCCCAGTGCGAGGGCTTCATCTCCGAGCAAAAGTTCTCGATTGGCCATAGGGTTGCGGTTTTTTCGGATTTTACAAATATAGTGTTTTTTAATCGGAAATCCGAATTTTGCATCGAATTATTACCTTTTGGGTAAAATGCCGGTAAAATCGTAGTGCGGCGGGTCTGTTTGGCTGAAAAGTGTAAAGTCCCGAAAATGAAGGCGGGAAACTCCCCGGAAAGGGGAATTTCCCGCCGTGCGGAAATTGGTACGGGACGTACCGGTGCATTCGGGAGGGCTCCCGGAAGGCGTGGGCTTACATGCCGGTTGTGTGGCCCGTATCTTTGCGGACGGCTTGCATGCCGCAGTGTCGCTGGCATTTGCCGCACTCGATGCATCGGGCGGCATCGATCACCGGCAGTCCATGGCCCGTCTGCGAGATGGCCCCTGCGGGGCAGAGCTTCACCAGCGGGCAGGCGTGATTTTGGGGGCAGAGCCCCGGGTCGATCGTTAGGGCCATTACCGTGCGGGGAGGATCTCCCGGATCTGTTGTTCGAGAACGTTCTTCGGCTGCATGCCGGTTACCATCCGCGGGTTGCCTTCGGTCGGGATGAAGAGCAGCGTCGGGATCGAGCGGATGCCGAACACGGCGGCCAGCTCCTGCTCGCTGTCCACGTCGATCTTGTAGACGTAGATCTCCTCACCGTATTTGGCGGCCAGTTCGTCGAGTACGGGGGCCAGCGCCCGGCAGGGACCGCACCAGGAGGCGTAGAAGTCGATGACGGCAGGTTTGTCGCCCAGATAATGCCATGTGTCGGGATTCTTTTCGTAGTCGGCCACCTTCTGGAGGAAGTCGGCCCGGGTCATTGCAATCGGTTTCATCTTCGTGTTGTTTTCGGTTTGTGCGGTTGCGGCTCCGGCCGTTGCGAGAAGGGCCCATGCCGCCAGCAGCAGTTTGTTCATGTTTTTCGGTTCGTTGTTTGTTTCCGATGCAAAGGTGTGGAATATTTTCTAATAAAACAAATTTCTAATGGAAAATATTTAATCGGGACGATCCTTCCTGCGGGCGGGTCGGGTGATGGATGTGGCCGCAGTCTGTTTGGCGAGGGGCGGTTCGGCCGCCGGAAGAGGCGACAGGGTGGCGCCTGGGGCGGGGTGTTTGGACGGATGCCGTGAAGGGACGGGGTTTTGTGGAACGGACGGGGCATGCGGCCCCGGACCGCATGCCCCGTATCGATGCGTTGCGTGACGGACGCTATTGCAGGTAGACGGTGACGTTGCCGCTGATCTGCTGCAGCGAGATCTCGCAGAGTTTCGTGTTGTACTGTGCCGTGAGGATGCGCTCCTCGGCGTCGAGCAGGCTCTTCTGTGCCTCGCGCATCTCGATTCCCGGCAGTTCACCCTGCCGGTAGCGCTCCATGGCGATACGGTAGTTCTCGCGGGCGGCCGTGAGGTTCTCCTCCTCGAGGCGGATCACCTCGAGGTTGTTGCGGTAGGCCTGCCAGAAGGTCGCAAGGTCGGCCATGAGCGACTGTTCGAGCTGCATGCGCGTCAGGCGGGCATTCTCGATGCCGATTCGGGCGTTGCGCTGCTCCCGGCGGCGGTTCCCGTCGAAGATCGTGAAGCCCACCTGCACCCCGGCATTCAGCCCCAGCGTGCCGTTCGATCGGTTTGCCCCGCCGCCGTAGCGGTTGTGCGTGTAGCCGTATCCGGCCTGCAGTTTCAGGTAGGGGTAGTTGCGTGAGCGGATGCTCTCGAGTTCCAGTTCGGAGATCGTGTTGTCGCGGTCGGCCAGCAGCAGCGAGGCGTTCGTTTCGCGGGTTTGGGCCATGAGGCGTTCCCACTCCAGGTCGGCGTCGATGGCGATCAGCGAGTCGCGCACGTGGAGCTTCCGGTCGAGCTCCTCGTTGGCCAGCAGTTCGTTGAGGCGGATGCGCGAGGCGGTGACGGCCTCCTGCTGCGACATGTACTGCGAACTGTCGGCATTGAAGTCCACGCGGGCCTGGAGCACGTCGAGCCGCGCCGAACTGCCTACGCGGTACCACTCTTCGGCGATGCGCAGCCGTTCGCGCGAGAGGGCCATGGCGTAGAGGTAGTTGCCCAGGCGCAGCTTCTGCTGCACGAAGTTGTAGTATTCTGCCGTGAAGGAGGCGATGAAGTCCTCGATCGTCAGCCGGGTCTGCAGGGCGCCCTTGGCCTTCAGCTCCTCGAGTTTCGCATACTCGGCGCGGATGCGGAAGCCGTCGAAGAGGGTCCAGTTCACCGCCAGTCCGACGTCGAACGTCTGGTTGTAGATCCCGTTTTCGGTGACCGGGTCGCCCCCGCGCGGCGTCGTGCGGTCGTTGTCCAGCCGTCCCGTGTATCCGGCCGAGAGGTCGATGGTCGGGAGTTTGCCCGCATTGGCCGCCGTGGCGTTGTTGTCCGAAATGCGCTCCTCGTTGCGGATGATCCGTATGTCGTAGTTGCGCTCGAGTCCCGCTTCGAGGTATTCGCGGAGCGTCTGCAGCTCCTGGGCCGCCGCTCCGAGGCCAAGCCCGAGCAGCATCAGCGTGAAGAACGTTCGTTTCATGCGTTGTCGGTTTTCGTTCGTTTGCTCCGGTCCGTGGAGACGTAGCTGTAGATGGCCGGGACAATGTAGAGCGTGAGCAGCGTCGAGACCAGCATGCCGCCCACGACGGCCACGCCCATGGCGATGCGGCCGTTGGCTCCCTCACCCGTGGCGACCGTCAGCGGCAGCAGGCCCAGTATGGTCGAGGCGCTGGTCATCAGGATCGGGCGCAGACGCTGGAGTGCCGCATCGCGGATGGCCTGCATCTTCGGTTCGCCGGCCTCCTGTTTCTGGTTGGCGAACTCGACGATCAGGATGCCGTTCTTGGCCACCAGGCCGATGAGCATGATGATGCCGATCTGGCTGAAGATGTTCATCGTCTGCCCGGCGCCCCACATGAAGACCAGTGCTCCGGCGATGGCCAGCGGCACGGTGAGCATGATGACCAGCGGGTCCTTGAAGCTCTCGAACTGTGCCGCGAGGATCAGGTAGATCAGCACGATGGCCAGCAGGAAGGCGAACATCAGGCTCGACGAGCTCTCGCGGAACTCCTTCGAGTCGCCGGCCAGCGCCGTGCGGAAGTCGTCGGGCAGCACCTCGCGGGCGATGCGGTCCATCTCGTCGAGACCCTCGCCGATGGTGCGGCCCTTGGCCAGACCCGTCGAGATCGTCGCCGAGAGGAAACGGTTGTAGTGGTAGAGCTGCGGCGGGGCGACGTTCTCCTCGAGCGAGATGAGGTTGTCGAGCTGCACCATCGTGCCCTCGTCGTTGCGCAGGTAGATCGACCTCAGGTCGGCGGGCTTGTTGCGCTGCTGGCGGTTGATCTCGGCCAGAATCTCGTATTGCTTGCCATTCATGTAGAAATAGCCCATGCGCTGGCCGCTGAGTCCGTACTGGAGCGTCTGTGCGATATCCTGCGTGCTGATCCCCATCAGGTTGGCCTTGTCGCGGTTGATGGTGATGCGCGCCTCGGGCTTGCTGAACTTCAGGTCGGCGTCGGCCATCTGGAAGACGGGGCTCTCGTAGACCCGCTTCATGAATTCGGGCAGCACCTCCTGCAGGCGGTCGATTGTCGTGGCCTGGAGCACGTACTGCACGGGCATGTTGCCGCGCCGTCCGCCGAAGGTCGATTGCTGCTGTACGAAGGCGCGGGCCTTGGTCTTCGTGCGGATGGCCGCCGAGAGCTCCTCGGCGATCTCCATCTGGCTGCGCGTGCGTCCGGCCAGGCTGTCGAGGGCGATGCTGATGTTGCCCCGCCCGCTCGACACGCGGGCCGTGACGGCCATGGCCTCCGGGACGAGCGAATCGACCAGCAGGTTGATGTCCTCCGTGTAGTCGCGCATGTATTCGTAGGTGGCGCCCTCCGAGCCGGTGGTGTTGATCGTGATCTGCGAACGGTCCTCGAGCGGGGCCATCTCCGAGGGGATCATGCTCCAGAGCCAGCCGATCAGACCGAGGGTGACGGCGACGAGCGGCAGGGCCAGCCAGCGGCGGTGCAGGAAGGCCGAGAGGGTGCGGCTGTAGAGGTTGTTGAGCCCGACAAAGAAGGGTTCGGTGCGGGTGTAGAACCAGTTTTTACGCTCCTGGCGCACGAGCAACTTGGTGGCGAGCATCGGCGTGACGGTAAGCGCCGCGAAGGTCGAGATCAGCACGGCGCCCGAGACGACGAGGCTGAACTCGCGGAACAGGCGTCCGGTCGTGCCCTCCATGAAGACGATCGGGAAGAAGACGGCGATCAGCGTGATCGAGGTCGAGATCACGGCGAAGAAGATCTCCTTCGCACCGTCGATACCTGCCTCGAAGGGGGTCATGCCGCGTTCGATGCGGATGTAGATGTTCTCGGTCATCACGATGGCGTCGTCCACCACAAGGCCGACCGAGAGCACCACGGCCAGCATCGAGAGGACGTTGATCGAGAAACCGGCCAGGTACATCAGGAAGAAGGTGCCGATGAGCTATCGGTACCGGTACCTGCTATATTGATCTTCTTTTGTTTGATGAGTTGGCATTTATGGAAAAGATTGTTCCATTTCTGAAAGACTATCCCCAATATCACTTCTATCTTTCCGACTTCCGTCAGGGTAGTGACTTGTGCAGACTGTATGAAACGGAGGATGACGAGTCTGAGGAATAAAATGAATCTATAATTATAAATATATCACAACCATGAGTATAGGTTTCAGATTAACAACGAAATGCAAAAGTATTTCTTCATTCCAGAAATTGTTGGATGTAGTTGCCGCCCGGCACGAGGCATCTGTCAGTCATACAGAAGATTATTCTGAATTATCAGTCTGCCGTTTAGGAAATATATTCTTCAATTATGAACAGGAAGAAGATGATATAGCTGTCATAGGTGATTGTCAGACTAACCTGTTGGGAGCAGGTTTTCATAAGGCTGCGATAAATATCGTTGACGAGTTGGTAGAACTGAGAGACTTCTCTACTGAGGTGGAGGACGATACGGAATATTATGAGCATAGGGACTTTGAGTGGATGCGTTCCGAACATTTCTATCGTTGGTTGAACGCCATTGTAGAACTCTGTCGTGAACGTATGAAGGAGAATTGCAGCATGTCTGCCATTTGTTGGGATTGCAATAAGTACATGCCCCGTGGGATAGAAGGAACGGTGGTATCTCCTTTCGGAAGAATATGTCCGGAGCACTTAGTCGAACGGATAAAAGATGAAGGTATCGAGAGGTTGGCAAGCGAATTTTTCATGTGGAATAATGAAGAGCGTGATGCATTATTCTATCGGAATACGGCTTTGAGTGCCTTGTGGGAAGATTGCTATTTTATGCCTTCCGCGCGTAGCGAAGAAGATATGGAAATCAATTCGTTTATTATAGAAAACTTGGAGAAGGCTGCCGCAATGGATACGTCTCTTGCTTTCCCGAAAGAAGACTATCTGTTGCTTTGTCGTTTGGTGGAAAAAGAGCCGGTAGATGTTTCTGCATTGCCGGATTTCATAAGTGAATTTCCGATTGGTTATCGCAAGGACAAAGTGACCTATACATTAGGAAATCTGAAGTTTGATCTTCCGGGTAATTACCTTTATTTTGAAGAGGATGATTCTCGCGGGTATTATGATGGAGAAGACGAGAATTGGCATGTAGTGCGGATGTTGGCGTATTCTATGCCCGATGACGAAGCAGACTATCTGGAAGACGATGAGAATGTGCTGATTGAAGAGAAGTTTTTTGAAAACGGTAAGTGCAGGCTTTATGATCTGGGTGGAGAAGAAGACAGTGATGAATATGTGTGCCAGTGCCAGATTATCACTGAACATCAGTTCACCCTGTTTACTCTTTCGTGCGAGGGAAAGGATGAAGCAATGGGCTTTTCAGCTGACTTTATTGATCATCTGACTGCTACCAAAACGAACAAGCATGATAAGTTGCTTCAGCAAATAGAACAATGGAACGCGGACGATGAAGAACAGAAGATAATTGACGCTATTCTGAAAGTTCCTGAAGAGGAGAGAACTGCGGAATTGACGGGGCTTCTGGCGCGCTCATACAATAATCAGGGGAATTATAATGAAGCCATTGAACAGCTTCTTTCAGTAAAGGAAGAATGTAAGGAAGATGCGCTTTGGTTCTATCGACTGGGTTATGCTTATTATTATCTGAACCAACTGGATAAGGCGCAGAAAGCCTTTGAACGTTCATTGGAATTGGATCCCAGCGATGAAGATGCGAAGGAATACATTGAAAATTGTAAGAATGGTGTTTTGCCTCATAATCCTGAGATGTACGAAGAGGAGGAATTGGATGCTCTTGAAGCGCATATTGACAAGTTCTTCGGTCATTCGGATCATGTGTTCCATGAGATCGCCTCACCGGATATCCATGTGGATATCTTTATTGTCGAGCCGACGGCTGAAAGGAATTATTACACGCTGGTCACATCGGGCATGGGTGCCCATCGGATGAATGTACCTAAGGAACTGGCTGAGTATAAGCTGGAGCGTGCGGAGATAGTGGTATATTTACCTGCCGACTGGAATATTTCTGACCATGAAGAAAAGAATTACTGGCCGCTACGTTGGCTGAAGATACTTGCCCGTCTGCCATTGGAAGAGGACTCCTGGTTAGGTTGGGGACATTCTGTACCCAACGGGAAACCGTTTGCAGAGAATACTCAGCTTTCCAGTGTATTATTGATCAATCCGGAGAATGTGGAAGAAGGAGCTGCTGTTTGCCAATTGCCTAATGGGGAAGAAGTGAATTTCTATCAGATGATTCCATTGTACGAAGAAGAAGTCAATTTCAAGATTCAGAATGGTGCGGAAACATTGTTAGGGAAGATGGGAGAAATAAGTGCAGTGGTAGATATTCATCGTTTGAATGTCTGCGAGGGATTTGGGCGGCCGAAAGAATAGGGATTTCACCACAGAGTAACACAGAGGTTCACAGAGTTCAATAATTTCTAAATCAAGAAAATAAAACTCTGTGAACCTCTGTGTTACTCTGTGGTGAAATCTCTTAATCCTGAGAAACAAAAGTGATAACGGAACGTGCAGGAATTACTGCTATCTGTTCGTTTTTCAGTTTCTTAATGGGTAGAAGATCTTCACCTGCTTCATCTGAGGTGCGGTAGCCTTGCCATGACTTTACTTTGGAACCATCCACTTTGAAAGTGAAATTTTTCTCCTGATCAGCGTAGTTGATAACTACCATTACCCATTGTCCGTTTGTATTCTGATAAGCAGAACACATGAGTCCTTGGGGATCAGTATCTCCTTCCGGGATTACCTGTCCGGATTTGTCTGTTGCCTTAATAGACATGCGTACAGCTCCCGGGCGTATAAAGCGGCTGTAATTACCTAATATCCATAATAATTTGGAGTCTTCCACTTTACCGTCATGAAGATCGGGATCAGTGTATTCGCGTAGCAATCCGTCTTTGTAGTCACCTCCTATGGCACGCCACCACTGCCAGCTACGTGCTCCTGCATAAACAATGTCGTGATGAATGATACGGGCCACATAGAGGGCTGTTTTCATTGTATGATCAAATCCACCGCCTCCGCCAATTTCTTCATCGTTCCCCATAATGCAGGTTTCCGTTTGCCAGAAGTCAACTTTGTATTTGTCCAATGTATCACGTAACTGACGACGGTAATCTCTCAGACTTTCTAAAGGTGTATTGGTCCAATAGCTGTGCCCTGCAATGAGATGGGGGACATTCGGGGTGTTTCCCAAATAAGTATCTACACTGTCGGGACAGAAGAAAGATTGTATTTCGTATCCACGTTCATGGTTTGTCATATGTGTGGAGAACATACAACGATAGTCTGACGCTTCGCAGATGGTGATTTCCGTATCAATACCCTCTTTCACAAACTCTTTGCTGATGAGGCGTACGGCACGGGCAATTTCTTTCTTTGTTGCCGGGGTACCTTCTTGTTTGGGACCTATCCAATTCCAGTGTCCGTCCGGTTCGTTAAAAGGGGAGAGGTAATCGAACTTAATGCCGTCTTTCTTTTCAACTCCTTTGATCACATTTGCCAGAAAACGGGCGAAGTCTTCATAATGTTCCGCTTTCAGATTCAGTGTGCCGTCACGTCCGGTGTTGGTGGCAAGCCCGTTTTGAGTGAAGTAAACGGGTGGAGAGTTTAGGAAAGCAAGGAATTTATTGACTCCACGTTCCTTTGCTAATCGGAGGAAATTACGCTGTCCCTGTTGTTTGTCCCAATCATAACTTCCGTCCGGTTGCAGGAAACATTCGGTACGCATCCAAGGGGAGCCTATCTGACTGGCTTCGCCCTGTTCCGTACTTCCTGCACCTACATTGAAGCGCCACAGAGAAAGCCCGATTCCTTTGGGCTTTCCGTTAGTGTCATTGTCAGTACTGAACAACCAGTCAGCTACTTGGTCCTGTTTCTCCTGAGGCCATTTGCCTATGATGTGCATACTCCAGGCATCCGAAGCACTGAAATGATCCATGGTTTGCTGAGGCTGTTCGGGAATAATCTGATAGTTTATATCTGCTTGTGGTGAACACGAAGTAGTTATTGCGGCGAGGGCGAGTAATAATACTTTGTATTTCATATAAATATTTGTTTTTAGAGGATTATTTAGCATTCAAGACAATCTCTGTTCCTTGTAAAAGTGGTGAAGTAAACTTTACGCGAATCTGACCTTTCTCACCTGTGGTCTGTATGTAGGTGAGTAGACGTCCGTGGAAGGCACGATGGCGATTATCGGTGTAGTCACTCATGTCGCTGTTATCGGAACCTTCGAGCCCCAGTAAATGTGCCGGACCTTCGATGGTACAAGTAATGTCATTATCGCCTAATTTCACTACGACACCCTTTTCATCTATCACTTCTACAATGAGATGCGCTGTAGCGCGGTTGCAAGATAGATTGGTACGATCGGTACTTACACGGAGAGCGTAGGGGCGACCGGAGGTTTTGATGGAATAGCTGGACAATATATTTCCGTCTTTATCGCAACCTTCGGCTTTCAATTCACCCGCCCGATAGGGAATATCCCAGTAGATGATACCTGTCTTTTCATCATAGGGTTTCATCTCACCTAGCACTTTTCCATCAAGTAACAGACGTGCTTGTGGAGCATTGGTATAGCAGACTACACGTATTTCCTGACCGGGATCATAGTTCCATATATCCCATGCATCGGGTGACAGGAAGGTACGCCGGGAGTTTTTGAAACGATCCGGTATGGGATAAGTACCCACATAAGTAACCGGTTTTTCGCACCATAAGGAAGCACGGAAGTGACCGCGGGGTTTGGGGAAACTACCAAAGTCGAGCAATCCGGTATATAGTCCGCGTGAGGGCCATGCACCCGATTCACCAAGGTAGTCGGTACCCGTCCAGATGAATTGTCCGAAGATGAATTCTTTATCCTTTACGGCATACCAGGCTTCAAGACCGGAACCGTTTTCGCTACCATAAATGACACGGTTGGGATAGGTGGCATGATCTTCATCATAGCGGTTTTCAGTATAGTTGTATCCTACTACATCGATGGCTTCGGGATATTCTGTTTGATTGGACATAACAACTCCTGCCAGTGCTCCCGTTACGGGGCGTGACGTATCGACAGCACGGACGCATGCAGCCAGTCGTTTGGCTATCTTTCCGATACGCATGGCATCAGGAGCATCCGGTTTGTAACCGCCAAACATGGGTTGATTGATGGTTGATCCGTCAAGAATAGGATGCGAGTAAGGATCATTCGGATAATCTACTTCATTACCAATACTCCACATGATAACACTAGGATGATTCCTATCCCGTGCAACCATACTATGCAAATCTTCTTTCCACAATTTATCAAAGTATTGTGCATAATCATACTGATAATGACCATAGCGCCACATATCAAAAGCCTCATCTATGACCAGCATACCTAAGCGGTCGCAGGCATTGAGTAAAGCGGTTGAGGGAGGATTATGAGACAAGCGCAGCGCATTGAAACCAGCCGCTTTCAGTAGTTCTATTTTCCTTTCCTCTGCCCGGTCAAAAGCCTTTGCACCCAAAAGACCATTGTCATGATGGATACATCCGCCTTTTAGTTTCATGGATTTACCATTCAGCTGGAAACCATTCTCCGCACTAAATGCAATATTGCGTATACCTATTGAAATATATTCCTCATCTATAACTTTATCATCTTGCAGAAGACGGTTTACAACCTGATATAAGTAAGGATTGTCTATAGACCATAATTGCGGAGCAAGCACTTCCAACGCATGGCCAACCTCTGTTTTTTCTTTGTTATCCAATGTTACCAGTTGCTCTTTCCGAGCTACAGTATGGTTATTCTTATCTACAATCCGCGTTTCCAGAATCACTTTTCCGGTTACTTTTTCAGTATTTGCCAGAACACTCTGTACATGTACCTCTGCTTTATCCGCCGTTGCAACGGGAGTCGTGACAAACGTTCCCCAAGTTTCAAAATGAAGCGGATTGGTTATCTTCAAGAAAGTATGCCTGTAAATACCCGAACCTGTATACCAACGGCAATTCATACCTTCATTCTTCACACGGACAGCTATCAGATTTTCAGCTCCGAAACGTACATAATCGGTTATATCCAGTTCAAATGCAGTATATCCATAAACATGATTGGCTACATGGCGATCATTCACCCAGATATCTGCATTCATATAAATTCCATCGAAAGAGACAGCAACACATTTACCTTTTTCAGCCGCATCTATGTAGAAGTGCTTTCTATACCATCCCGTACCACCTACAGTAAAACCACCTGCAACTTCCGTTGCAGCATCCGCTGTAAAAGGAGAATTGGTTCCAGGAATATCTTCAATACTCCAATCATGAGGAAGATTTATCTGACGCCATTGTGAGTCATCTAAAGATTGCTTTTCTCCTTCGGCGATATCTCCACGATGAAATAACCATGCTTCATCGAAAGATTGTTCCCGAAGTGTGGAATCTTTTTCCCCACAACTGCTCACTCCAAATGCTATTAAGAAAAATAATAGGCTGTATAGAATTCTCATATTATTATATTTAGCAGAGCAAAGGCCGGCCTTCAGACAGGATCTTCATCCGGCCAGCCTCTATCTGGAATTTATTTCAATTATTTACCACCCCATTCCGGTGCCTGAACCAAAGCTCTGTTGTTGTCTAACTCTGATTGAGGTATAGGCCATACATATCCTTTTGACGAATCGAAGATATGAGAACCTGCCCCACCGTCTGCCCGGCATCTTTCATATGCTTTATCCATTTCTTTCCAGCGCATAAGATCAAAATAACGGGTACCTTCCAAAGCCAGTTCCACTCTTCTTTCATGCTTCACCACGTCGAGCAATTGATCATAAGAGAGATTGGAACCTTCAGCATCTTCCACCTTCGGCATCATCACATCAGCACGCTGACGCACCTGGTTCACCATTGACATAATTTCGTCTTTACCTGTATTTTGCTTAGCCAAAGCTTCAGCACGCATCAACAGTACATCGGCATAGCGAATAACATACATATCCTGATTATCGGCAGCCCATGTAGTAGGCTGATTCTGATATTTACGCATGAACAACTGGAATGGACTGTTCCAGGACCACCATGCATCACTTACCTTGCCGTCATACGTATCACCATTCTTCGTCATCAGTGTATACGTCAGACGCGGGTCACGAGTTGAATCATCATTCGGATCATAGATTCCCGAAGAGGTAATAGGTTTGCCATCCTTGCAATAAAAATCGTTTGCTAAATTCGGATAAGGCAACTGCCATTCCATCGGATAACCATAGTTATAAGCTAAGAAACCACCCTCACCATTTTGTTGGTCGGTATTCTTAAAGCGAATGGCAAATACTATTTCTTTGCTGGCACCACCAGCTTCCGTAAACAGAGTACTGTAATTCGGGTCTATCTCATATTGGCTCAGGTTAATAACCTGTAAAGCAGCATCGGCAGCCTCCTTATACATCTCGTTGTACAGGTATACACGGGTCAGTAAGCCCAATGCGGCACCTCTGGTAGCACGGCCTCTATCAGCCGTAACAGGTAACATACCTTCGGCAGTAATGTCCTTCAGGTCCTTGATTATATCAGCTACAATTTCTGATTTTTGCGACTTAGGTACCTGGCTCGTTTCAGTAGTCAACACATTAAACACCTTCGGAACATCACGGTACAGACTGGTCAGGTGATTATAAAACAACGCTCTGATGAACTTAGCCTCACAAACGATTCTTGTACCTGCTTCTTCACCTATTTTACCGTTCTCCAGCATTTGCGGTACTTTTTCAATAACATTATTGCATCGTGCAATACCTGCATAAGAAGCATTCCATACAGCCTTAGTAACAGCTGCTGTGGGGCTCATGGTATTGGTAGTGATCACATCGGGGCCCACCCACGGAATCCAGGCAAAATAGCCGTTATCCGTAGCAAATTCCAATTCACGCAAACTACAAGTATTTCCACCCGGCCAGCAAAATCCCAAGCTACCTTCACTTTGCAAAGCATCGTAGCAACCTACCAACGCTTTAGTCGCATCAGCCTCTGTATTCCAAAAATTACCGTTAGACAACTCTGACAAAGATTCACGATCCAGGAAGTCTGAACAAGAAAAGAGGGAAAAGGCTAATGACAAAATAACTGAATAATATATTTTTTTCATGATCTTTTTTATTTTAAATTATAATGTAATGTTTAAGCCCACAGAGAATGTCTTGGCATTGGGATAAGCATGACCGCGAGTATCAGTTCCATACTTTTCAGGATCATAATCATCAATGCCGGTAATAGTCAGGATATTCTGTGCAGAAACATATATTCTTAAGCGTTCCAGTTTCGCCTTGCGAATCCATTCTTGTTTGAAAGAGTATCCCAATTCAATATTCTTCAGACGCAGGTAAGAAGCATCTTTCAACCAGAATGAAGAGGGTTGGCTGTTATAGTCACCATTACCCAGACGCGGGAAGTTCCCGTTAGGGTTAGCACTTTCAGAATAACGATCCAGGAATGCCGTCGTAACATTACCCGAAACGGTAGGATAATCCATCACAATACGGTCTACACCGGCTACACCCTGGAAGAAAACAGAAAAGTCAATGTTCTTCCAGTCTATGTTCAGTGAGAAACCGTAAACCCAGTCGGGGTTTGGATTACCGATCATGGTAAGGTCTTTGTCGTCCAGCAAGTCATCGTTGCATAAGTTCTTGAAACGGATGTCACCCGGCTTTGCATTGGGCTGAAGTGGCTTGCCGCTGGGGCCTACATGAGCGTTGACTTCATCCCAGTTCTGGAAGATGCCGTCGTGTACATATCCGCGGAAGTATCCATAAGGCATTCCCGATTCCACGATGGCTACGTTCGGATTGGCCATACCGGCACCCAGGGTAGCGATAGATGAGAAGCCGGGACCACGGTCGGTTACTTCGTTCTTTACGTAGGAGGCATTTCCGTTTACTGAGAAGTTCACGCCACCGGCTTTGAAGCGGTAAGTGGCATCCATTTCAACACCTTTGTTGCTCATAGTACCGGAGTTGGCATTCATACCCCAATAACCCAGATATTTGGGAGTTTGCAACCAGAGGATCATATCCTTGGTGCGTTTGTCGAAGTAGTCTACAGAGAAGGATAAACTGTTGTTCAGTAAGCGCAGGTCGATACCTAGGTCCGTCTGTTCCGAAGTTTCCCATTGGATGGAAGGGTTGGCATATCCGGCGGATACGATACCTACATATATCTGATCCTTACTGCCTTTACCCAGAGCCAGGTTATTGCTACCCATATTCAGGAGGCTGGTGTATTGGAAAGCGCCGATGGACTCGTTACCATTCCGACCCCAACTGGCACGCAATTTAATGAGGTTCAACCATCCGGGACGGTTTTTCATAAATTTCTCTTCCGTCATGTTCCATCCGGCAGATATGGAAGGGAAGCTGGCATATTTGTTATTAGGACCGAAGTTGGAAGAACCGTCACGGCGGAACACCAAGCTTAACATATACTTTTCGGCATAGTTGTATGTGGCGCGGGCAAAGAAGGAAGAAAGGCGGTGCTGGTTGATGTAATCATCTGTTCTTTCCAGCGAGCGTTCGGCGGCGGCACTGTTGAGATAAGCATATTCCATGCCCAAACGCAACAGGTTGTAGTCTTCACCGGTCAGACCGGTGCTCTCTTCGCTCAATGCGGACTGCCCCACCAATACGGAGAATGCATGTTTGCCGATTGTCTTTTCATAACTCAACACATTTTCTACCTGCCATTTATAGCTTTCATTCTTTTTATGGAACACGCTGGACGTTTCGTTACGGTTGTTGGTCGTAATGTAATATTCCGGAGTGTAGCCTCTGGAACCCCAGAATGCCCAGGCAAGCCCTACATTGGTACGGAATTTAAGTCCCGGCAGCAGGGTTGCTTCTAAATTCAGGTTGGCGTTGAAATTGTTGGCTGTGTTAAGTGTATTATTGCTGACGTCGCGTACTGCCAGAGGGTTACCCATTTCACGCATGTAGTTAATAATGTTGTAGGTACGGCCATCTGCGTCTTTCACATAGCCGGCGTACAGTTGGTCGTAGATTTTCAGTTGTTCCGGATCGGTCTGGTAAATAGGCTCATTAGGGGGAGTCAGTGCCATGGATGTAAGTACACCGGATACGTCGCTGTTGTTTCCGATACCCATAGATTCCGTGTGCGAATAACTGATGTTTGAACCGAAGGTCACTTTGGGAAGCCAGAAGCGGTTTTTATCTTCCATTACCGTGTAGGTATTGTTGAAGCGGGCATTATACCTCTTGTAGTAAGAGTTCTCACTGGCAACCACGCCGTTCTGGTTCAGATAACCAAAGGAAGCATAGTAGATGCCTCTGTCCGTACCGCCCGAAAGTGATACTTTATGGTTGTATACCAGCGCATGGTTGTTCAGCAGCTCATCCTGCCAATCGGTTTCCGTGGTGGGATAGGTGGAAGGGTTGTTGATGTCGAAGTTGGGGAACTTCAGCTCCTTCCCTTCGTTCTTGTTCATTTCATTCACCATCATCTGATATTGGGCCGCATTCATATAATCCAGTTTCTTTGTAGAACTTTGCCAGCCGTAAGAGACTTCATAAGTTAGTACGGGTTTCTGAACCGATCCTTTCTTGGTAGTGACAAGTACTACACCGTTGGCGCCACGTGTACCATAGATGGCAGCGGAGGCAGCATCCTTCAATACTTCCACGGATTCGATGTCCGAAGGGTTAATATTATTGATGTCATCCACCGGCATACCGTCCACTAAATAGAGTGGATTGGAGTTGTTGATGGTACCGACACCGCGGATGCGTACAGTAGAACCGGCTCCTGGTGCTCCGGACTCGCTCATGATCTGTACGCCTGAAACTTTCCCTTTCAGGGCGTTCTGGAAATTGGTGGGGCTGCCTTTTGCCAGTTCGTCGCCGGATACTTGGCTGATGGCGGCTGTTACCACACTCTTTTTCTGTACACCGTAGCCGATGACTACCACTTCCTCCAGGGCTTTGGAGTCTTCTGTCAAGGTGATGTCATAAGTGTTTTTTCCACTGATCACTTTTACTTCCTGGTTTGCAAAGCCGATGTATGTAAATACCAGTTCTGAGTTACCGGGCACCGTCAGCGTATAGCTTCCGTTGATGTCGGTGATCGTACCGTTGGAGGTACCTTTTTCAACTACGTTTACACCAATCAGGGGCAAACCATCTGTGGCAGACTTTACAGTTCCGTGGACTCTCGTTTCTGTTTGAGCTGTAGCAGTCAGGCAGTTAGATGCTAACACAAGCATGATGACTGCTGTTCGAACAAGCCATAAGAAGGGCTTGAACGAAAGAACTTCATGTTTTTCATTCATACAAAAGATACTAATAAGATTAATAAATTGGTTTTTGTTTTAAGGGTCTATTTTTTGAAAGGATCTCCTTGCTTGTCCGTACTTACCACCCAGCGGAAGGCATTGACAAACAAAAGATTTTGTGTGGCGTCAATGAATTCTTCATCGCCATGCCCCATATTCAGATATATCATTCTGTATTTGGTATTGGTCCATACGATGGGGAAATCACCGAAGTTTACTACATCTTTGATGCCCAGGGGATAGTTCTTGGGAGAGAGGGACAGCAGAACTTCCACATCTTTATTGGCTCTCGGACTGGGATTCCACTGATACCATTCGCTGGAAGGTGCCACAAAAGAGGCGGGTAGGTTCTTGGTGACTGGATGGTTCTCGTTGTCCACTTCAACCAGGACTGGTTGGGGAGGCCAGTTGTTGCAATAGAAGACTCCACCGCCCAGGAAGTTGACGAACCAGGGCCATTGGGTGTTCTTGTCATTGTAGGCGGCTACATGGAAGCCTACCCAGCCACCACCGTTTTCCATATACTTCTCAAAAGCATCCCGTTCGGCTTTTGTATTGGGGTAGCCGTCGAGCATCACCACTACGCTATACTCTTTTAGCTTTTCGTAAGTATAGGAAGACAAATCCATTGTGAGATCGAGAACGAAACCGTCACCGTAGTTCAGTTTCTTGAAGAACTCTACGGCTTGCAGGGAGAACTGATAATGTGCTTCTTCTGCATGCTGCGTATAGTAGACTAATGCCTTGAAGCGGGGGCCCCGGGCATAATTGGCAGGATAGCCTTCGGGAGTTTGAGCGTTTACCAGAAGGGTGCATGCTGTAAATAGGAGGACAAGATAAAACTTAATAGTTTTCATAGCTTTTTTGATTTTATGTAATTAATAATTTCTTTTGTTAGTATTCGGCAATCAGTGATAGCCACTTTCCTGCCGATGTCACCCAGACCTCTTTATAACAGGCATTGTTGGTCTGTGGCCAGTAGGGGATGTCATCATTGCCCAGGGTGCGGATGCCTACGGGCATTTCGCCTGTCATCTCACCGGAAGAAAAACTGTTCATCTGCGGATAATTGTACCCTTCGCCGTATATCAGGGATTGTCCGAATGGGTTCTTTCCGACTGTCCAGTAGAGCTGTTCCCGACCGATGTTCAGCAACTCTTCGTCTTTAAGGAAGTTGCCGCAAATGGCAGCGGATTTTCCGGTGGAGAGATGTATGGCTGTGTTTCCATTGAAGATACTGAACCATACAGGGAAACGTTTCAGGTAATGTTCCTTGTCGAGTTTGACTCCCCGTTTCACCTGTTCCGTGTATAGCTGCCGTGCATTGGCGGGAGGAAAGAGATGAAGCGCGTAGAAACTTGCTGAATCACTGTACTCTTCCGCATGATATACTCCACTCGGAATCATTCCATAAGGCCGGGTGTATTTCATCAGACCTTTCAGATAGTTTCCGTATAGTTGTATGGAGTTCACCCACTTCTGATAATCAGGGTGCTGTTTCTGTGTTTCACAAAGCAACGTCATTGCCTGCATGTAGACTTGTTCGCGTGATTGATGGATATAGTGTACGATGGATTTTCCAGACTGATCCCGATAGAAGAATCCGCAGGTTTTTTCCGGATCCTGTAAAGGCTTCGTACGCTGGCAGGCAAGTACATATCGAATGGTCTCGGCAGCCTTTTCGGCATAATATGCCTTGCCCGTGAGCTTGTAGAGCATACTGGCAGACCAGGATATGGTTGCCATATATTGGCTCTCGGAGGTGTTGTAGCTATGTTCGTACATCTGTTTGAATAAGTCGAAACCCTCTCTTTCGAATTTTTCTGTAGCAAAAGCAAAGTCTTCCTCCGCTACCTTTCGCAGATGCTCTTGTAGCATAGGGTCCCGATCTATGGTCATTGCCGCATATGCTTCGTATCCTGCGTACAGGAAATTGTCGAATGCCATGTTTTGAACGCGTACGGAATGAATGTCATCCAATGTATTCAGGATGCCGTCTTGCCAGATAAGCAGTCCCATACTGCTGGCACGATAGCCGTCTCCATAACGGTTTTTCAGTATGAACTCGATCCCCCATTCCGCTTCTTCCAGCAGACGGGCTGCCAACGGAGTATTTCTGGTTTTGAGCCGGTTGTATGCTTCCAGTAGGGAGAAAGTCACATCTCCGGTCTGCAACGTCTGCTGTGACAAATCGCCTGCATCATGCCATCCGCCTGAATAGGCGATGCTTTTTCCGTCATGCCGGGAGAATAGATCCGTATGACAAGCGGCATGTTTGCCGGGGACGGGATGTCCGCAACGCTGGCAAAACAGGAAATTCAGTACTTTCCAGAGAGAATTATCCCACAACTTTTCACCGATCCGAAAGGCAGGAGTGATGTTTTTACCTACTTTCAGTTGGTAGTCTCCCGGTTGGTTGAAGTCGGTGAAGTCCATGACTCCGAACTTTCCGATGGTGGTTTGTTCCTGTTTCAGCGCACCTTCGTATGCCACTTCTTTGCTGACGGAGTTTATCAGTTGGAATTGTTTCCACTGTTTGCATGAATTGGTATGAGCGAGGGCTGTTTTCGGGCTATTTATGGCATAGCCTGTTGTAGAATATATGATGGTATGCTCCGCCGGTTCCCATCCGCTCACTTTTTCCGGATTTTTGATTTGCTGCAACCGGATATCGTCCATATAATAAATGGCAGAGTCTCCTGTTGTCCGGTCTTTCCCTTTCAGTGCGGTGTCGAAGCTGATGGATATTACCTTATCCCGCTGATATTCGTCTATTTCCAGAAAGCAATGGTTCCATTGCTTATTTACCAGATTGATGAGATGGGAACCGCTGGGGGGATTATAACCTTGTTTGGGTGTGGAACTGTCATTTGTAAAAGTCAGGTTCATATTGACTACGCGTGCGCCGTCGCAATCAGGATAGATAGAAAAGTAGATCCTGTTGTACTTTTCCCAGTTCCTACCATCGACGTGATAGGTGATACGGCTATTTCCATAAGTTGCATAGTCGGGATCGGAAGGAGAACCAGCGGCTCTTTTTCCGGTATAAGTAGGAAAAGATAAACGGATGCTCCCTTTGCCCGATGTGGTTTTCTCTTTTGAGAAAGACATTTTTCCGGCTCCGGAATGAGTCCATCCGTCTGCTCCTTCAGTTTCCGCAAGCGGCTGGCTGGATAACACCTCTTTCTTCAAAGCATTCTCTTCGAAAGAACGGGAGGTGTTCAAAGGCAGCGGGGCATGGATCAGTCCTGTTTCATAGATTTGCTTCTCTAATAGGGCATCCTCCGTCAGAGGATTTTGACTGAATAGGGAAGTATTGCTTATGAACAACAAGAGTAATATGAATGATTTCTTTCTCATGATTATGATAACCTTTTGTTTCTGATGCAAGGTTAGCCATAATTTGGCAAAAGAAGGTTTGATAACCGCCATAAAACCTTTAAAAACCATCAAAATGAAGGAAAATGATAGATTCTCGACTTCTGTTGATGATATTTAAACCCCTTACATTCGGTGTTCCACCATGATCAGTCGTAGTGAAACACTATTTCTGTCGTTATGGGAGGTAGCCTCAATCCTGATGGGAACATATCTCAGTATAGCATAATGAATGAATCCGGCTGGAAATGCTATTTGAAGTATAATTATGGGAGAAATCCTTGTTTGCTATTGGTTGTTTTTGTAATTTTAACGCCTAAACTAAATAAAATATTTTTTGCAATCATTTTAAGAAAGAGAGAACAATCATACTCTTATATATGTATAATATGAAAAAAGTAACTTTATTTGCAACCGGTATCATCATGATGTCATGTGCACAACAACAACAACAACAGAAACTTATGTATCCTGAAACCGCGAAGGTGGATACTGTAGATGTCTATTTTGGAACAGAAGTACCCGACCCGTATCGTTGGTTGGAGAATGACACTTCCGCTGCAACTGCTGCATGGGTGGAAGCTCAGAACAAAGTAACGAACGACTATTTGTCTAAGATACCTTTCCGCGATGCTCTGCTGAAGCGACTGACGGATGTGGCTAATTATGAAAAGATTGGTACACCATTCAAGAAACACGGCAAGTATTACTTCTATAAGAATGACGGTTTGCAGAACCAGAGTGTACTGTATGTACAGGATAGCTTGGACGGTGAACCACGTGTATTTCTTGATCCTAATAAACTTTCGGATGATGGTACGGTAGCTTTGACAGGCATTTATTTTTCGAATAATGGAAAATATACCGGCTATACCATTGCGCGTAGTGGTTCAGACTGGCAGGAAATCTATGTAATGGATACCGAAACTGGCAAGTTGCTGGACGATCATATTGAATGGGCAAAGTTTACAGGAGCAGCCTGGCAGGGAGACGGTTTCTACTATAGCGCCTATGATGCCCCGGTAAAAGGCAAAGAATTCTCTAACGTAAACGAAAACCATAAGGTATATTATCATAAGATAGGTACTCCCCAGACAGAGGATAAGTTGATTTATCAGAATCCGGCATATCCGAAACGTTTCTATTATACCGGCACAAGCGAAGACGAACGGATTCTCTTTGTATACGAATCCGGTGCAGGAAGAGGTAACAATCTGTTCATAAAGGACTTGAAGAAAGCCAATGCTCCTTTTATACAGTTGACTACAGACTTTGATTATCAATATTCTCCGATTGAAGTTATCGATAATAATGTCTATATATTCACCAATTACGGCGCACCTAAAAACCGGATTATGGTAGCCGATATCAATAATCCGAAACTTGAAAACTGGAAAGAACTCATACCTGAGATGGAATCTGTTCTGTCGAGCGCAGAAGTCATCGGAGGAAAACTATTCCTGACTTATGACAAGGATGCCTCCAATCATGCTTATGTTTACAGCCAAAAAGGAGAACACATGCACGAAATCAAGCTTCCGTCATTAGGTTCCGTCGGTTTTAGCGGCACGAAAGACGACAAAGAATGTTTCTTTGTATTCACCTCTTTCACTACTCCGGGCACTATTTATAAATATGACATGGATAAGAATTCTTACGAGCTCTACCGCGCTCCGAAAGTAGAATTCAACTCCGATGACTTTGTAACGGAACAAGCATTCTTCCCCAGTAAAGATGGTATCATGATTCCGATGTTCCTTACTTATAAGAAAGACCTGGAAAGAAATGGAAACAATCCGGTATTCCTTTATGGCTATGGCGGTTTTGGCATCAGCCTCAATCCCGGATTTACAACTTCCCGCATCCCGTTCCTGGAAAACGGAGGTATCTATGCACAGGTCAATCTGCGTGGCGGTAGCGAATACGGCGAGGAATGGCACATAGCCGGTACCAAAATGCAAAAACAGAATGT
>OODG01000376.1_pt1 | contig 31902 bp, 20 predicted proteins | sample 1671621 | NCBI WGS metagenome assembly OODG01 (sample SAMN06348175, study PRJEB24527) | human gut metagenome | biome: human gut; feature: ankylosing spondylitis patient; material: feces | host: Homo sapiens | place: China | collected 2015-10 | reverse complement strand
TTATGCGTTATTTTCCTTATGAGCAAGTACGATCCCCAACGTAAAGGGGCTTATGAGACTATCGAAGAGGTGCAGCCGGTTATGGAGCGTATCAAACAAATGCTGATAGAAGATTCCGCCACCGGTTGCCCTGTCACTAAGGAACTGGATTTAACCAGCCTTTCCACTCTTCCGGAATCCGGCTTTTACAGGACGTTTGCAGGGTGGAGCCTGGCTTTCTCATTTAAAACAAGATGCTAATGGATGCTTTTGCGTGGTTCTGGTTAGCTGTTATAATATGTATTATTACAATAGGTGTAAATGGTACATTATGTACCTATTGGAGATATAAATATACCTCTAACAAGAAAAATGAAACTGTTAAGGACGAACCCGGGGAAAGGCACATTATTACCGGATTTTCAAAAAATGAATAACTGAATGGCCGAGAATTTTAAAACGGATTTCTTTACCGACCGGATCGGGCGTGGAATACAGGACATATTTCAAGCCCAACTTGATATCGCTACCAAACGGATTTACCAGAAAGGCCGTGAGCGTAGGAAAGTACAGGGAACCGGGGAGATCATACAAGGGCGATCCGGTGCATTAATGGCCGCACTACAGAACCCGAATTATTCGGTCATTCCGGACGGCGAAGGAGTAATCGCACATTCTAACCTTCCATTATATACCCGCTTCCTGGATATGAAGAAACACGGTAATTACCAGATTTATAACCGGCAGATATACGGGATTCTATATCATGACACACTCGGGAAGATTAAATATGAATATCAGGATTATGTAAGGGAAAGGGTAAAAGAAATGTTTGCCAGTTCGCTAAAATAGGTAATAAAATTAATACCTAAATATTTGTAGGTAATGATTTTATTACCTATCTTTGTTTCAGTAACCAATAAAACAAAGTTTATGCCTGAAATTTGTAGATTCTTCGGTATTATTATATTCCTCTATTGGAAAGATCATAATCCGCCACATATTCATTTTACTTATGGTGATTATGAATGTTCTATTAGCGTATTGGATCGGATTGTAGACGGTCAGGCTCCAGCTAAAGTTATCGCAAAAGTAAATGAGTGGATTAACTTGCATGAAGCAGAAATACTTTCTCTTTGGGAAAAGGCCCAAAAAGGGGAAAAAATAAATAAAATTGAACCATTAAAATAAACGCTTATGTTACGAGTTATAGATGTGGATTATATTAGGAATTACGAGCTTCTTGTTACTTTCAGCGACGGGAGTAAAAAGATCGTAAATTTGGAACCTTATCTTACAGGTGAGGTTTTCGGGGAGTTATTGGATAAGGAAAAATTTGTTCAATATGGTTTAACCCGTGCTACTATTGAATGGGCCAACGGTGCCGACCTTGCACCGGAATTTTTATATGAAATTGGTATAGCTGCATAATTTTAGACTCTATGAATGATTGTTTAGCTATTCAAGATAAGAAGGAAGAAACTTTCTTATATCGGATTTTTATTTCTCACCCGGAACTAAATGCTTCTGCGGTGGCTCGACGTATGGGAATAAGTCAAAGCCTTATGTCTCAATATATAAGTGGAATAAAAAAGCCCTCACAAGAACGGGAGGCCCTAATAGTAAATACTATTAAAGATATCGGTAAAGAACTAACGATGATTGTATGACATACGAAGATATTTTATTTCTCATCGGCTTTTTCCTGGTAATAGCTTTTTTCGTAGGATGTAAGCATAAACCGGCTACTTTATCCGGGTGGCTTGCTTTTGCCTTTCTTTCCTTTATCGTGACGCCTCTTATATCAGTTCCTTTAACCTGGTACCTTTGCCGGATGCTTGATCGGGCAACGATTAAGGATAAAGGATATTTTGATCCTTCGGACCTTACTTTCAAGAAATAGAAATAGTTTTCTTTTTGTATAATAAGCCTGTAGAATGATCCTACGGGCTTTTTTTATGTCCTTTTCTGACACTTTACACCAGGATAATTTTGCCTTATAAAATTTACTCTTATGGCAAAATTAAAACCTGACTATATCGAATGGGTGTTAACTCTGAATGCCTCCGATGCGCAGAAAGAAATACATAAACTTTCAGAAAAGAACAAGGAGCTCCGGGATAGCAATAAGGAGATAAAAAAGGCTATGACCGATTTAATCGCCACCGGGAAAGCTGGCGGTAAACAATGGAAAAGGCTTGATGATCAACTGAAAGAAAATAATAAGACGATCGGCGAGAATAACAAGAAGATTGCCGAATGTGAGAAACGGCTGGATAAAACCACCATGAGTGCCAACCAGCTGGCAAGGAAGGCAAACGCCTTGCGGAAAGAGCTTCGCGATACGGTGAAATCTTTGCAGCCGGAAAAATATGCCGCCCTGGAGAAGGAACTGAAAGAAGTTGAAAAAGCATACGGGCAGGCCACGAAAAAGGCGGAAGGTTTCGGCGGCTCCCTTCTTTCCCTGAATAAGATAAAAACGGTTCTGGCCGGTGTGTTTGTCACTATCGGCGCAATGATAACCGGGCAGATTATCGGCGGGCTAAGGGATGCGATCAGTACTATTATAGAGTTTGAGAAGAAAAACAGTACTTTGGCCGCTATCCTTGGAACTACGAAAAAGAGTATTAAAGATTTAACGGATGAAGCGCGCCGGCTGGGTGCTACTACTTCTTATACAGCCGCACAGGTAACGGAACTTCAGATAGAGCTTGCCAAGCTGGGATTTTTCAAAGAGGATATTAAAGCGATGACGCCTTCCGTACTGAAATTCGCTAAGGCGGTGGACACGGATCTTGCCTCGGCTGCTACGCTTGCCGGTGCAACATTGCGTATTTTCAACCTTGATGCGGAAGATACGGAACGGGCACTTTCTACCATGGCAATAGGTACAACGTCTTCGGCCTTGAATTTTGAATATCTGAATAGTGCAATGTCTACCGTCGGCCCGGTTGCTAATTCTTTCGGATTCACAATCGAGGAAACGACCGCCCTTTTGGGAGCTTTGGCAAACAGCGGTTTCGACGCTTCATCGGCAGCAACGGCAACACGTAATATTTTGCTTAACCTGGCTGACAGTAGCGGCAAACTCGCGCTTGCTCTCGGTGGTCCGGTTAACAACCTGGATGATCTGATAAAGGGACTTAAAAAACTAAACAGTGAAGGAATAGACTTGAACAAGGCCCTTGAACTGACCGATAAACGTTCCGTTGCAGCGTTTAACACTTTCCTTAATGGTACCGATACCGTGCTGGCACTTTGCGACGCGGTGACAGGTGCAGAAGATGCCTTTAATGCTATGTCCGAAGAAATGGGTGATAACGTTCAAGGTGCATTAAACCGGCTAAGTTCAACTATCGAAGGGGTAGTTTTACGTTTCTATGAATCAAAGGGTATTCTCCGGGATTTAATAGACCTTGTTACGCTTATGGTGGAAGGTGTGGGTGGTATGATCGACATGTTTAATAAATGGGGTGTTGTCACTTATACCGTTACCGCTTATTTGGTTTCTTATTATGGAGGACTGAAAATCGCTACCATGTGGCACGCCCGTTTTAAAACGGCGACCCTTGCTTCGGTCGTTGCAGAGAAAGCGCACGCCGTACAGCTTTATATCAGCCGGGCGGCTACTCTGACTTATGCGGCAGCCCAGGCACTATTACACAAGAATACTACCAGATGTACCGCTGCACTTCGGTTAATGAGGATCGAACTTTTGAAGAATCCATATACGGCCCTGCTCGCGTTACTCATGGCAGCCGGTGTTGCTATCTACCAGCTTGCAAAGAAGACGGAACAGGCTTCGGCGGCGATGAAGGCCCACCAGGAAGTCGTAAAGAAAGTGAATGAAGAATATTCCAGCCAGGAAGCAAAAATAAAAACTCTTGTAGCTGCTATCAATGATGAGAACCTTTCCAACTACACCCGTAAACAAAGGCTCGCAGAATTAAAAGAACTGATACCGGATTATAATGCGGAATTGAATGAAGAAGGTAGGCTCATAAACAACAACAAGGAGGCCATAGATCAATATTTAGTTTCCTTGGAAAAACAAATCAAGTTGAAAGCTTACCAGGAGGAACTGGAAGAATTGTACAAGAAAAAAAGGAATCTTGAAAGCCAGGAATCAGAGCAAAGCGACGCTTACTGGGACACCCGCCAGCAAAATACATTGTCAGGATATAACCGGAACAGTCTTACCGCTAAAATAAGCCGTTTATTTGGTACGGAAAAAGAGGCTAACCAGTTGAAAGCCCTACAGACAACACAGAAGGATTTGGCCGGTATAGAATCAGCAATCGCCCAGATCAATAATGATATCTTAAAAACAGAGGCGACGGCCACTTCATTAACCGGAACCAATAAAGAAAATATAAATACTGAAACATCCCTTATAAAGAAACTGGAGGCCGAAAAGAAAAAGGTTCAGGAGCAATGGGCGGAAGACAGCGAAGCGAATATCGCCAAGAAAAACAAGGAAATAGAACGTATCGACGCCGAAATAAAACGTTTAAACGAACTGGGGAAGGTCAAAAAGAAAGCGGAAGCCGGGGAGTATAAAAATACGGAAACGGATGCCACATTAAAACCTCTGGAGATCGAGCACGAAAAACGTATGCTTCTAATCAAAGAGAACCGGGAAAAGGAAAATAAGACGGAAGCCCAGTATATTCTCGAAGGGACGGCGGAAAACCTTCGCTATTACTGGGAACGTCTCGACGCCCTCCAGAAGCTGGAAGCAAAAACACCGGCCCAAAAGAAGAAATTACTCGATGAAATCCACAAGCTCGAAACGGAAGCGCAGGCGGCCATTTTTACGGAAACCGGCAAGCAGGAGGACGCCCGTATAAAACTGGCACAGGAGAAACGGGATGAACGGTTAAAGATCGAAACCGCTTATTACAACGTTCAGAAGGACACCATGGAAAAAGCGATATTAAACCGGAGTATCACGCAGGAAGCCGCCGATGCCTATATGCTGGAAGTTGAACAGGCACATACGGCGGAACTTTTGGAGATAAACCGTACCTATCTGGATGATATAAACGCCCTGGAGATCACCAGTAAACAAAAACGTATAGATGCCGTTACGGAAGCGGCCGACGCCGTGCGTGAAACCGAGATGCAGCTACTACGTGACCAGGCGGCCATTGCTCAAAAAGTACGTGAAATAACTTCCGTTCCGGTAGGAATAATCGGTATGCAGGAAGCACACCGGAAGCAGGTTCAGGATGTAGAAACGACTTATAATGCCATAATTGAGATAGCGAGACAGGCGGGAATTTCTACCGTTGGTTTGGAGAAACAGAAACAGCAGGAAATTAGCCAGCTTGAATTTGAATACCAGAATAGTTTATACCAGATTCAATCCCAGATCGGCGTATCATGGGCGCAGGAATACCAGAATGAACTGGCCCTGTTAAAGAATCTGCACGATCAGGAATTAATAGACGAAAAGACATACCAGCGTAAAAAACTGCAAATGCAGATGAATAACGCTAAAAAATACTTTGACTATTATTCCGGCCTTTCCTCTTCCATGGTGGAAGCTATTCAGCAGGCCGAAATCGACCAGGTGGAAGCAAAATACGATGTTCTCATACAAGAAGCCGAAAACAACGGGGAAGATACTGCCGCCCTGGAAGAAGAGAAGGAAAATAAGAAACTGGAGATTCAAAAGAAGTATGCGGATGTAAATTTTGCTATTAAGTGTTCCCAGATCATAGCAGATACAGCCGTTTCGATTATGAAGGCGTACGCGGACTTAGGACCGATCGCCGGAACCGTTGCTGCAGCAATGCTTGCGGCTACCGGTGTGGCCCAGCTTGCATCGGCCAAAGCAGAACGGGACAGAATTAAAAACATGTCCCTGAAAAACACTACCGGCAGCAAGACCGCCACGGCTGAACGTGTTGTTTCCGGTTCTTCCGGTGGTGGATATTCGGAAGGTGGTTACACTGGTCCCGGTGGGCGTTATGAAGTGGCCGGCGTTGTTCATAAGGGAGAATATGTGGTACCACAGCCGGAAATGAATAATCCTAAAGTAATCGACGCTGTTAGCACTATCGAAGCGATCAGGCGGCAGCGTACCAATGCGAACCCGTTGCCACAGAATCCGGGTGAATATGCGGAAGGCGGTTACGTTACCTCTTATGCAGGGGATTCTTCCTACCGGGAGTTCCTGGAAGCGGCAAAGGAGCTGCGCGCCTCCTGTGAGGCTATCAAATTGATAAAGGCCTATATCGTTTATCAGGATTTGGAGAAGGCCAAAGAAACTATAGATAACGCCCGCGACACCTTTACACGCGGAAAATAAGTAATCATTATGCTAAAGATTAAGACGAACAAAGGTTATCTGGATTTAGGGGGTGACTTTACCGTACAGATTGATGAAAAATCCCCCGTCATGAACGACCGGGGATCACAAACCGTACCGGTCACGATTCCATGTACCGGCAACAATGCTAAAATAACCGGCTTTGCCCACCGTCTCGATATGGGTATAAAGCCGATGAATGAAGATCAGGCATGTACGGTATTGGACGGGGTATATAAACGTACCGGAAAGATAAATATCGTTTCTGCCGGTAAAAAAGAAGGTATTACCCTTAACATCGGCTTTGACAATTCGGAAGCCTACAGCGCATGGAAAGCAAAAAAATTAAATGCTATTACATTACCAGTGAAGGAGTATAGCAGCGTTAATTCTCTTTGCGCACATTTGCAACAAGTTTTAGGAGGTTATCAGACTGATTATGCCGTATTTCAGATTATGACCGGTAACGATTCGAAAGATAACCAGTTTTACCCCAAATACCTAAATTATATTACGCCTGTTTCAGAAGGAAGCAAAGTTTATCGGTTACGTTATCAAGCAAGAACAGAAACATTTTTAGTAAATGGAACTCCGACTGCAGTAACACTTCCGGAAGGTTACGGCGTGACAGCCTTTTTATATGTATGGCGTGTACTGGAACTTGTTTTTTCCGAATTTGGATATACAATAATGGAAAATCCTTTTAAAACAGATAAACAACTTTATAACTTGGTAATCCTGAATAATGCGGCCGACTGTTGTGTTAAAGGAAAACTTTCTTACGCGGATTTGATGCCGGATTGTACGGTCGAGGACTTTTTAAACGCCCTTTATGTGCGTTTCGGACTTGTTTATAATGTTTCTTCCGATACGAAAACGGCCACTTTAAGACTGATCCGGGATATTGTGGATGATGTTCCGGACATTGATTTATCCCGTAGCCTGACAGACGAACCTTTAATAACTTATGAAACGGCCCGGCAAATGAAGTTATCGGCCAAAACTTCCTTTACCGGTGCGGCCCCCTCTGTTGAAAGACTTGAAGATTACTTGAAAGATCAGAAAGTCGCAAGGTTAACTAAAGTTGATGTATCTAAAAGGGTGATACATCTAAATTATGAGGAAACAACAGGACGGTGGTTTAAATGGGATGAAGATAATAACCGCCTTACTTATTCCTCATCGAGTTTCTTTTCCTGGGATCGGAAAACCGACAATATCGAAGATAACGAATTAACCAGCGACGACGAATGCGTTCCAATGGATTTTGCCCCGAATGATATTCTTTCCCCTCAATATCTGGCCGATTACGTGCACCGTTACACGTATCTTAAAACTTCCTCTAATAATAACGATGAAGACTCGGAGAAAGTAGAAACGCCGTTATCCTTCGTGTTTGCATTTACGTCTTCCCAAAATAGTAAATATCCTTTCGGTTCCGTGTTGCCTTATACTTCCGAGGGTGAGGAAATCGTATTAAAAGACGGAAGTAAGCATACGATATCACTTTTATTTCAATATAAAAACGGCCTGTTTATAAACTTCTGGAAAAAGTACGATGCCATAATAAGACACTCTTTTAATCAAGTAGAAGCGAATGTTCTGTTACCGGTTCACCAGCTTATGAGTATGGATATATTAACACCGGTAACATTTCGGGGACAATATTTACTTTTTGACGGGCTTTCTTATTCTCTTCCGGCAAATAAGATTGTACCTGTTGATCTGACATTAAGAACGCTCCGCTTGATTGGCCCCTATGATTTAGATAAGGAACAGGAAACCCCGGACTTTGGGTCCAGGCTTTTTATATGGGAATTTAGAAATTCAAATATAGAAACTGCAAAAGAAAACGAAAAGAACAGGATTTTACAGCAGGCAAGAGACGAATGGAACAAAAGACCGACCGCTGTAGACAAAATAAAATCAATAACTTACTCACTTGACGGATACACAACCCGTAACGATGATAAATACTTGGTTGAAAACTATCCCCAGGAAGCGGGAATTACATTACAAAGGAACTATAAATGTAAAGCTACGGCAGTAGTAAGGATCATGTATTCCGGATCAACTATTCACGATCCCGATTATTATAGGGATGTTACGTATGAATCTGAATTTGAATATACAGATACTTTTGTATCTGTTGTATATTCCGGTTAATCCCGTCCTTTATTCTTCCTTTCATAAACCCAACTTTTGCACCATGGAAAAGCAGAATAACATCGTACTTGCCCCGTGCGCCACACAGGTAGCGGAGCTTTATAATTTATGGAGGGAAAACCATACGGGCCGGCTTACGGACTTTTATAAGTTTATGGTAAACTCTTCGGCTGCCAGGGATCGCTTTATATCCTCTCTGGAGGCGCAGCATGAGTTAATCGGAAGTTTTATCGTAACCAAAACAGCAATACAATGAGTGCCAGCGACGAAGCTTTAAAGGTGAACATATATCCGACGGGAAATGCCTTTACGCGTAATCCTATTTTTCTGTCTGTATCATCCTATTCTATGGCAACATACAGTATCAGAATGAATAATGAGGAAATTTTCAAAGGAAACGGAATCGGGGAATTTCGTGTTAATATAGCCGAGATTGTCGAAACCGGAATAGCAAGTACACAGATTTTACCGGATAATACGGAGCCTCTGCTTGCCGTTTCCGGTTTGTCGGCCAAAGTAACTATACATGTGGTTAATGAGGGGGAAGAAGAGGATAACCTGTCTTTTACAGCCTGGAAAGGGGGAATTTCCAAGAAAGAGTTTAAACGTCTTCGAAATATGGGGACTGATATATTTTCTTTGAAGTTCTTGAATGAATCCTGCAATTTCTTTTTTACCACCCGGAGCAACGACTGGCGTATAACGATGCGCGAGACGGAACTTTACCCGCTCTGTTTCATCTATCCGGGACACGAACTGAAAATAACGGAACTTCTTACCGGTCAAAGCCTTGCAGTACCAGGTACGGCAGGGAATTTCTACGCCTTGAACCTGGAGGCCGTAAGACTTAAATTCTTTACCGATTACGGGGTACTGGCTAACCTTTTTGACGTGTATAGCGGTGATACGTTTGCTCTCCGGATCGGGATCGAACAAAGCCCGACGGTTCGCGAGCGTTACCGGCTCCGGTTCCTGAACAGTTACGGGACTTACGAAGTGTTTTCCCTGGAAGGCGAGGCAAGCGTAACTCCCAGCATGGATGAAGACGAAGACGCTGTTTTCCGGCGTTACGATGAAATTACCGATGATTATTATTCGGATCGCATACGGACGGAGATACAGGAAGCTGTAACGATTAAGACGGGATTCAAACGCCCGCAGGAAATACGTTTTCTTCTTGATCTGCTTTCCTCTGATGATGTTTACCTGGCAGGTTACGGCCGGGAAGAAATAAAAGTCATTCCTTCGGCGGAAGAGTTTTCTTACCGTGTCCGTCCGGACGCACCGCAGAACGTGACGTTAAAACTCATGTTTGCCGACAAAGAGTCCAACTGGACGGGAGAAATTACGGAAAGCGGCTACCGGAAACCGAGGGTTCATTCCAAAGAGTTTAGTAAACAATTTAATTAATGTATCTATATGGCAACACAGGAGTATATCGATGATCTTATTATAGTCATTGAAACCGCGGAGGACGCGGAAAGCGTTACTAACCAAATGGTGGCGGCGGTTCTTGGCTTCTTGAACGAACACCTGAAACTGGTTTCCCAGGGTAAGGAAGTCGAGGCGGAGGAAGCCGCCCGCATTGCCGCCGATGCAGCATTACAGAAGGCTATAGACGCCGTTTCTTTACGTATCGACCGACTTGTCGGTAACAACGCTTCGCAGGCAATCGACAACTTTAACGAGATTCTTAATTTTCTGAACGGGCTTAAAGACAGTGATTCGCTTGCCGCATTGCTGGCTGATATTAACGCCCGTATCGGCAGTGAAGACGGTTCGGAGAGTGAAGACGGTTCCCTTTGGGGAAAACTGAAAAGTTTGTCCCAGGATATAACCAGTTGTTCCGATGACATAAGCACATTGCAGATAGACCGTGACAAAATGAAACAGGGGTTACAGGAAACGGACGGGCGTCTGTCTTCCACCTTTACCAATGTAAACAACCTTTTGAACGCCGGCAGCGTTTATAGTGATCTGTCGGGGGTATTTGCAGCATTGAAAACGGCGGGAAAGATTAACAATGTCCGGAAAAACGGTGTAATCCTTTCTTTCCTTACTGCCGACGGCTGGGTGACGAAACAATTTAGAGGTAATCCGGACACGGATTTTGAAAATGTCGAAAAGTGGGAGGATTTCGGCAGCGGCGGTTCGGCCGGCGGGAATACTTATAACGTAACTGGTAACATACCACTTACAGAAGGTTTCTATACTCTTGCTTCCGCCATTGCCGCGGTACCGGAAAAACAACGCGGCCGGGGGCGTGTTATCACCTTTGAAACATCGCTCGGTAAATGGGAGACGTGGCAATTTACCGGAACCGATCCGGCTGTCTGGGATCAGGAGGCGAGCTGGGAAGAGTTCGGCGGCAAAGGAACGGTAAAGAGTGTAACGGTAAACGGCGAGAAGCAGACGCCGGACGCGGCTGGTAATGTGAATGTAAACGTGGATATCCTGGAAGTGGACGAAACTTTGTCCTTAGATTCCACCAATCCGGTAGAAAACAAGGTTGTAACCGCCCGTTTTAATGAGGTGGACGCTTCCACGTTGTTCAATGTAAATGCAGAGGTAAGCGAGGATGAAACATCCGTCCGTCTGTCTTTCCAGAACAAAAGCGGCGCGGAAATTACCGCTGTGGATATCCCGGCCGGTTCCGGTGGAGGTTCCGGCGAAACGGTGGCTACTAAAATTGCCTTAAATGCGGCTGTAGATAATGCGATCATAAAAGAAGGCGGAAACGCCCGTCTTACTTATACGTACGATCACCAATACACCACGGGGGACGAAAAGGGGGAATCTACCGGGCAAAAGGCAGATATCACCGTTACGATCAGGCGTGGAACGACTACCATGTATTCCCAGACGGTCAGCGATGTTTCTAAAGGCAGTTACGAACTGGACCTTTCAAGTTACTTGCTTGTTGGGAATACCGATATTTACGTAGTGGCAACCACAACCGATCCGACTACCGGCAAGAAACAAACCCGGCAGGCGTTTACATCCGTAAAGGTTGTTAGTCTTTCCCTTACCAGCTCTTACAATCTGGCCGGGGCTATAGCCACAGGCGGTTATACTCTGGCCGACACGATTAATATTCCTTATGCTGTCAACGGTGCCGGAACAAAGGTCGTCACACTTTATCTGAACGGTCAGCAACAGAACGCGCACACTATTACAAGATCAGGAACGACAAACGGCAGTTTCAGTTTGTCCCCCTCTTCGCTTGTGACCGGCCGGAATACCGTTCAAATGGTTGCCGAAATGGAGGCTTCCGCCGATCTCGTGTTAAAGTCTGAAAGTATCTACATTGATATCCTGAAATCCGGAGGATCGGCACCGTTCATCGGCACGATGATAAGTTTTCCGGACGGCCGTATTTTTACGGAGGATCATCTTGTTCCGCGCCTGGAAGCGGGGCAGTACGAACAGGTGAAATTTAACTTTGTGGCTTATGATCCCGCCGCGACGCCGGCCAAAGTGGACGTTTACCGGGACGGGGTGAAAACGCAGTCTGTCAGTGTGGCCCGTACTACGCAGACATATACCAACCGTTTTACCCAGCAGGGTGAAATCAATATGAAATTTAAGACGGGAGCCACGGAATACCCGTTTTATATCGACGTGACGGAAAGCGGCATCGACTTGCAAGAAACTACTGCCGGGCTTGTACTGAAACTTTCGGCAGCCGGGCGGAGTAACAGTGAATCCGATCCGGGAGCCTGGGATTATGGCGACATACATACAACGTTTGCGGGTTTCGACTGGAACAGCAACGGCTGGACGGGTGACGCCCTGAAACTTACAGGAGGCGCGAAGATTGAAATCGGGTACCAGCCGTTCTCCACAGATGCAACCACTACCGGGGCTACCTATGAAATGGAAATTCTTTGTTCGTCGGTAACGGACCGGCAGGGGGTAATACTGGACTGTATGGCCGGCGATATCGGTTTCCAAATGACAACGGAGCAGGCCCTTATGCGTGTTTCTGGCGGTACGGAAGTAAGTACAAAGTTTGCAAGTGATATGAACCTGAAAATAGCCTTTATTGTCGGGTCCAAGGCTGGCAAACGGTTGCTGGAACTTTATGTAAACGGAATCCGTTGCGGGGCTGTACAGTATGGGGCTACCGAAGGACTACTGCAGGCGGAACCGGTGAACATCCGTTTATTCAGTGATACGGCGGATGTGGAGATCAGGAATTTCCGTATTTATAACCGTGCGCTTACGGATGATGAAGAACTGAACAATTACATGGTAGACCGGACTACGTCGGACGAAATGGTCCTGTTATTTGAAAAGAACGATGTTACGGGGGACAACGGTACGGATATAGACATAGACAAGCTACGCGCCCAAGGAAAGGCGGTTATGCGAATTGTCGGCGATGTGAACCTTGTCAACGCCACCAATAACAAGAAATTCGAGGTCCCGGTCGATATCTATTTTTATAGCCCGTACGGTAAGGAGTATGACTTTGTAGCAAGGAATGTCGGTCTAAGAATACAAGGTACATCATCCACCACTTATCCGCGTAAGAATTACCGTCTTTATTTCTTGCGCTTGGAGAAATACGGTACCACGCTGGAAGTTAACGGCGTGGATGTGCCGTCTCTTGAATACAGTTTCAAACCGGGAGCACGGCCGATCAGTATATTCTGTTTGAAAGCGGACTTTTCCGATTCTTCCGGTACACATAATACCGGTGCGGTGCGTATTGTGAATGACATTTGGAAGAAGTGCGGGTGGTTGACGCCGCCGCAGGCTGCATATAAGGGGGAATATGACGTACGTATAGGTGTAGACGGTTTCCCTATGGACCTGTTTTATGATAACGACGGCACCGGTACGAATACTTATCTGGGAAAATACAATTTCAATAATGAGAAGTCGGAAAGTGCGATCATTTACGGTTTTGAAGGAATTGAAGGATTCAACGACGAAGCGTCCCTGAACGGGCAGCGTAACAAATGTATCTGTCTGGAGTTCCTGAATAACTCCGAGGCCCTTTGTTTGTTCGGGACTACCGACATGTCTTCTTTTGATGATGCGCTGGAATTTCGTTTCAAAGCAGATACTACCTGGGCGGATGCACACGAGGATGACAAGGCGGCAGTTATAAGACTTTGGAACTGGGTAGATTCATGTAAAGGTAATCCCGCCAAGTTCCTGGCGGAATATAACCAGTATTTCGGTAATGACAGCCCGTTTGCATGGTATCTGATTACCGATTACTTTATGGCCGTGGATAACCGGGCAAAAAATATGATGCTGGCGACCTGGGACGGCCTGATCTGGTATTTCCTTCCTTACGATATGGACACGTTGTTCGGTGTGCGTAATGATTCGGTACTGAAATACGAATATACCATTACCCACGCAAGTTTTGACGATAGTATCGGTAGTTATGCTTTTGCCGGCCATGATTCCGTTTTATGGGAACTGGTACGATCTTGTCCGGACAAATTGCGTGAAGTGGCGGAAACCTTGCGTAGTAATATGAGCCTTGAATATGTCCTGCAAGTATTTAACGAGGAGCAAATGGGTAACTGGTGCGAGCGGATTTATAACAAGGATTCGGAGTATAAATATATCCTTCCGCTTACCGAAGGGGTGACAACCAGCAGCGGAACCAGTTATTATAATTATCTGTATGCCTTGCAGGGCAGCCGTTACGCGCACCGTACTTATACCATTCAGAACCGTTTCGCCCTTCTGGATAGTCAGTACGTGGCCGGTACTTATCGTCGTGACAGCTTCGCGGCTTATTTCGGGTATAAGTTCGGAAACGATAACCGGAAAGTTCGGATTACAGCCTCCGAACGGTATTATTACGGGTACGGGTACACGTCCGGAACACCGCACCAAAGCGCGGTACTTGCAGAAACGGCCGATAGTGTGGTGGAACTGACAATGGACACGGATTTGATTGTAAACGATCCGCAATATTTCTACGGTGCAAGCCGTATTCGCGGGCTTGATCTGACGGATGTAAGCCACGCCATTGTCGGCACATTGAACCTGAATAACTGTACGGCCTTGCGTGATCTGAATATTAGTTGTGAGGCCGGACAAACGACACTTAACGCCCTTCTGGTGGGTAATTGCCGTAATCTTCGAAAACTCGACATATCCGGGCTTAAATCCTCTTCCTTTACCGGTATGGACCTTTCAAGCAATGCTAAACTTGAGACCTTCCTGGCCGGTGATACATCCCTTACCGGTGTGACATTCGCCGGCGGTGCGCCTCTGGCCGTTTGCGTCCTTCCCGCAACTTTGCAGACGCTGGAACTCCGGTACCTGAACAAACTAACCAATGCTGGGCTGCAGCTGGAAGGCACGGCAAATATCACGCGCCTTGTGATTGATAACTGTAGCCTGATCGACTGGAACACGTTGTTACAGCAATGCAGCGCGACCAGCTATCTACGAATTACCGGTATAGATATAGACGGGAACGGTAATTTGCTTCGCAGGCTTATGACAATGGGCGGCGTTGATGAAGACGGGGGAAACGTGCAGACGTGCCGCCTGGTAGGTACGTACCGGCTCACCCAGTCCATGTCGGATGAAGAGTACGCCGCCACCTGTGCACATTTCCCGGAACTGAATATCATTCAGCCGCAGTTTGTCGGTATAAAAATAGATCAGACGGTAGGAGACGGGGAAAAGATTACGAATCTGGATAACTCAACCGGATATGACTATAATACGGAATTTACCCCGTCTTCCCATATCCTGGAAGTGTTGGCGAAAAGGCCTTGCGTTCTGGCCAAAAAGACGGCGGAGGGTGAAATGACCTGTTATCCGCTTCATGATGAGAACCGGAACAAATACGCCGATAGTGAGAATGTGGAGAACGCCACGGATGCAGTATTAACCGGATCGGAAGGCGAAGTTTACGTATATGAACCTCATTACTGGTACAAGGGAGTAACGGACGTGCTGAATCAATGTCTTTACGGTTTTATTTCAAGTAATGAGGATGCGCCGGCAGCGGCAGGGTACACCAGTGTAAAATTTACCCGTGAAGAGCTGGACGTAACGGAAGGGATCGGGATTCGTAAGAATACGGATTACACGACCATTGAAGAGGCAAAGAACGAATACGAATCCGGATCGTTCGCCCTGGTGGATGTTCGGGATTACAAGCAGGTTCGTTTTCCCGGTCTGGCTTCCACTCTTTACGGGGCTGTATTTATAGATGATACGGGCAAAATAGTAAGTCGGGTCAGCGTTTCAAACGCGAACGGTTTTATCAATGGTATGTACTTGTTTTGTGCCGTTCCTGTAGGGGCAACGAAACTGGCCTTTACCTTCCTTAATTCGGCGACATTCGATTTCGTTTTACTCACAACGTCGGAAAGTGTAGAAGCGATCGAGCCGGACTGGGTAGAGCATACGGAATGCCTGGGCGGTGCTTATGAAGCCTACTTGATTGATGATGTGTTGCGTTCTGTCAGTGGTGTTTCAAGTGTAGGAACCATTTCACAAGCCCAGGCAATCAAATACGCCCAGAACCGGGGCAAAGGTTTCCAGCTGTTTGACTGGGAAATGCACAAGGACGTGGGTAATCTGCATTTCTTTAAATACGGTAATACCGATTCGCAGGGAGTTTGCGGATATGGAACAAACAATTACCAGAAAGTGACGGGCCTTACAAATGCGTTGGGAATACGTGATACGGTTTCTTATTATAAAGAAAAGGGCGGTTCCAATCCACAGGCGGAAGGTGCTTACCGGGACGGTGTAAATTATCAGTCCGTCAATGTACTGGGATATGAAAATTTCCAGGGAAACAAGGCGGAATGGTTGCAGTATGTCACGGTAAACAAGACAGCAGCGGACGGAAGGTGGTTTATTACCATGCCGGACGGAACGGAACGCGTTGTACAGGGAATTACTGTTTATAATGCGGATATTTATCCTACCCACATGGTTTGGGGCCGGTATATGGATTTGATTGCAGCCAAAGAAGGCGGTTCCACTTCTTCACATTGGTTCGACAGGTTCTATGTAGGTACCGGGCTTTCTCGTGTGGTGTATCGGTCGTACAACTTCGCGTACGCGTTAGGCGGTGTTTCGTGTGCGAGCGCGAGTTACGATTCATCGTACACGTTTGCGTACATCGGCGTTCGGCTTGCCTTCAGGGGCATAATACGCTGGGCGGGTAGCGTCGCGGCCTTTAAAGCCATAAATCAGGCTGATTAAAATAAAAAAATAGCAACGTAAAACGTTGTGTGGGTAGCGCGGGCGTCCGGAAGTAAGACGGGTGCCGGTGCTTCCTGAAAGTACAAAGGCGGATTTCCTCATATACACTCGTGTGGTGTATCGGTCGAACAACAACGCGAACGCGTTAGGCGGTGTTTCGTATGCGAACGCGAATAACGATTCATCGAACACGAATGCGAACATCGGCGTTCGGCTTGCAAACAATTAGAATAAAGAAAAAGCGCATAAGCCTTAAAGATTGGCGTACAACAGTGGGGACGTGTCCCCGACGTGGAGCCAAGAGGAATGAGCCTCGCCAACAGCAGCCGTTTACGGCTGGAAAGGGGAAAAACAAAGCGCAGGGCAATGGGGTTTGGTAGGAACTTTTTTCGAAGAAGCCCGGCCCGGGGAATTGAAGGCTAATTTAATTATCATGTGGAGAGAAGATAATATTATAGAAGAGATTGTCAAGGACTCCAATATAGAGGACGCTATAAAAACGGTATTGCGCAAAAGAAGACGAAAGCGCAGCTTTGCCGGGCGTAGAATACTGGCGGATGTTCCGAAGGCGGTAGAGAGGATCAGGCAGCGGATCAGGAGTGGGCGGTTCAAGCTCGGAGGATATCGGGAAATGACCGTAGACGACGGGCCGAAGGTAAGGATCGTACAATCGGTTTCCCTGGAAGACAGGATCGTTCTTAACGCTGTTATGAATGTGGTGGACCGGCATTTGAAAGTACGTTTTATCCGGACTACTTCCGCATCCATTAAAAACAGGGGTACGCATGACCTTTTACAGTATATCGTTAAAGATATAAAAGCTGATCCCGAAGGAACCCTGTTCGGGTACCAGTTCGATATAACGAAATTCTATGAGAGCGTAGACCAGGACGTTTTGCTGGATGCAGTGAAAAAGATGTTCAAGGATAAAATATTGATCGGAATCCTGGAAAAGTGCATCCGCATGATGCCTAAAGGCGTGAGTATCGGACTAAGATCATCGCAGGGGCTTTGTAATTTGCTTCTGTCTATTTATCTGGATCACCGGTTAAAAGATCAGGAGGCAGTAGCACACTATTACCGGTATTGTGACGACGGTCTGGTGCTTTCTGGTAGCAAGAAATACCTTTGGAAGGTTAGGGATATCATTCATGAACAGGCCCGTAAAGCCCGCCTGGAGATTAAAAGTAATGATACCGTTTTCCCGATTACCGAAGGTATCGACTTTCTAGGATATGTAACCCGCCCGGATCATGTGCGGTTAAGGAAGCGTAACAAACAAAAGTTCGCCCGCAAGATGCACAAGGTTAAAAGCAAGAAACGTAGGCAGGAGTTAACCGCTTCATTTTACGGGCTTACAAAACATGCCGATTGCAAGAACTTATTTTATAAACTAACAGGAAAGAAAATGAAAAAATTAAAAGATTTGGGCTACAAGTACAAGCCTAAAGACGGACGGAAACGATTTACCGGGGCAAGGATCAAGTCGCCCGAACTGATGAACAAGGATGTGATCGTACTTGATTATGAAAAGGATGTTCCGACGAAAAACGGAAACCGGACTGTTATAAAGCTGGAACTCGACGGCAAGGAGAGAAAGTATTTTACCAGCCTTGAGGAAACCCTTTTCATTTGTGAATCAGCGGCAAGAGACGGAGAACTGCCTTTTGAAGCACATTGCGAAGGTGAAGTAAGTGAAAAAGGATTGATAATTATACATTTTACTTGAAATGATACGAATTTATGCAGACAGCAAGGCGGAACCGGTAAGATGTACCAACCGCCGCCGGGGAATCTGGCGTATTACGTGGGATTACCAGGAAACAGAGACAGCAGAAGGAGTCCAACGTAGTTACATGGAAGAGACGTTCGATCATCTACCCGCACTGGCAGAAATCAAGGCGGTTATTAATGAATGGTATAACCGGAAGATAACCGACACGATCGAAAGCGGGTACGTATGGAACGGTCTGAAAGTCTGGCTTTCCATGGAGAACCAGATGAATTATAAGACGGCGTACGATCTTGCCTTGCAGACAGGCGGGGAAAACCTTCCTGTTACTTTCAAGCTCGGGGAAGAAGACAACCCGACGTTTTACGAGTTTGCAAGCATGCAGCAACTACAAGAGTTTTACACCGGTGCCGTGAAACATATACAGGAGACACAAAAGGAAGGCTGGGAACTTAAAAAGGCGATAGACTGGAGTGTGTATACGTTGGAGTAGAAAAAGTGAAAGGGGGAAGCGGGAAATACGGTTTCCCCTTCACTCTTTTAGTTATAACATATCATCAAAGGCGTGTATTCCCGCTTCGCGTTCATCTTCCAGAGCATGTGCGTAAACCATTGTCATAGTTATAGAACTATGTCCCAAAAGGTGGGATAGCGTTACGATATCATGTGTTTTCTTATAATACAAGGTAGCGAATGTATGCCGCCCGGTTTTTGAACTGATATCCTTTGTTATTCCTACTTTACCGGCTATTGTTTTCAATACCCGGTTTATATCCTGATCCGTGGGAAGGTTCATAAACAAGTTACCTTTTGTACGTCCGGCCCGGTAATATTCATAAATATAACGTGCCGGGTCCGATAAGGGTACAGTTACCGGTAGTTTGGTCTTACCTCGTGTGTAGTGTAGTTCATTCCCTATGAACTGGTTTATCTGCAATGCTTTTGCATCGCCTATATGCAAAGAAGTAAAACAAAGAAACAGAAAAAAACGGAGTACGTTCTGGGTACATTCTTCCAAGCGGCCGGACCGGTACAAGGCGGTCAGACGGAGGAGTTCTTCTTCCGTCAGGTATATAACTTCACTTTTGGGGCGACGTATCTTTATGGCCGCGAACGGGTCCTGGTCCATATAACCGCCGCGTATGGCGGCACCTACATATATTTTGATAGTAGCCATGTTACGCCATGCCGTAGAATCCATGTTACCTATTTTGCGAAGATATGCAAAGAAAGACAGGAGAAATTCATGGGTAATCTCTGAAAATACAAGGCCGGGGGCGAATGTTTCCAGTTTCTTGATGATAGAAACATGATGTTTCCAGGTACCGAAAGAAATTGTTTTGCTAATTTGTTTGAGGTAAACCCGTGCAAAATCAAAGAAGGTACCAAAATCGGAAGGATTGTTATACTGGCGGAAGAAACTTTCTTTTGTCAGCGTCTCATTTTTAAGACGGGCACGGACAAATATATCGCTTACTCGTGAACGGATATTGGAGATGATTAAATTTTTATCCTTACTTTCTTTGTCCCGGCCTTTTATCACTTCGTTTTGCTCGTCCCATTCTTTGGAGGTGACACTTAACCTTACCGCGATCCTTATTTTCTCACGGTTGATATAAAATTCCACATACAGGGGGAGCCGGTCGGTTTTGCCTTTTTTGCCTTGTCTTACAACTCTTATTGCCGTCATTTTTATATGCCTATTTTATGCCTGTAGAGGGGATATGCCTACAAATATGCCTACACAGGCAGGTTATTAAAAGTTAAACGGGGCGAAAGTAAAACGTTTAATATCAGCTATTTAAAAGAAAAATCCGATAACATTTAACTGTTACCGGATGTTAATAGTGATTCCGCTGCGATTCGAACGCAGGACCCACGCCTTAGAAGGGCGTTGCTCTATCCAGCTGAGCTACGGAACCATCCTTAATTGCGGTGCAAAAGTAGGCTTTTATTTTGAATTACACAAATTATTCGGCGGTTTTATGCAAACCGACAAACGTTTTTTTATGTTTTCCGCACGCAAACTATAGGTTTTCCGGTGCAGAACCCTACGTTTTCCGGACGGGAAACACACGGTTCCGCACGAGGAAACAAAGAGAGCCTAAAGGCGTTTCCTGCATATCACAGAGTGATTTCCGGATACGTCTGCCACGGCTTTCCCCTCACTAATCGGCGGTTTCCTGCGGTTTTTCCGCGAAAATTCCGTAAGTTTGTGTAACGAAAACCCTAAAAACGACATCACACATGGAACAGCATCCCCAGCTTTTAGTCTACAAGGCTTCTGCCGGCTCCGGCAAGACCTTTACACTGGCGGTACATTATATAAGACAACTGATTGAAGACCCGTATGCCTATCGCAGGATTCTGGCGGTAACGTTCACCAACAAGGCGACGGCGGAAATGAAGGAACGTATCCTGGAACAGCTTTACGGCATCGCTACGGCCGACGAGGGTTCGGAAGGCTACCTGAAGGAGATTCAGAAGACATCGACCAAATCGGTCGAGGAAATCCGGGAATCGGCACGGGAGGCGTTACGGCACATCATTCATGACTACAGCCGTTTCCGCATCGAGACCATCGACTCGTTTTTCCAGTCGGTGATGCGCAACCTGGCGCGGGAACTGGAATTAGGGGCCAACTTGTCTATCGAACTGAACAATACGGAGGTGCTGAGCGATGCGGTGGATGCCATGATTGAGAAGCTGGACCGGCGCTCACCGGTGCTCTACTGGCTGCTGGAGTATATCGAGGAACGTATCGTGAACGACCGCCGCTGGGATGTGTCGAAAGACATCAAGGGATTCGGACAGAATATTTTCGACGAGAGCTACATCGAGAAGGGAGAAGGACTGCGCCGGAAACTGGCCGACCCGAACTTTATTCCTTCCTACCGGGATGAGCTGAAAAGTATCCGTGAGGAGGTGCTGGAATTCATGAAGGGATTCAGCGAACAGTTTACGGGCTTGCTCGAAATGCACGGACTGACTCCGGCCGACCTGAAGAACGGCTCACGAGGCATCGGCAGTTATTTCAACAAACTGGCCAACGGGAAACTGAGCGATGACATCCGCAATGCCACCGTGGAGAAGTGCCTGGAAAGCGAGGAAAACTGGACGACCAAAACGTCGGCCCACCGCGATGAAATCCGTTCGCTGGCGGCTTCGGAACTGATACCCTTGTTAGCGGAAGCGGAAAACCGTCGTCCGCAGAACAACTTGCTGCTCAACTCGTGCGACCTTTCGCTGCGTTACCTGAATAACCTGCGTTTGCTGGCGCACATTGACGAGGAGGTACGCTTGCAGAACCAGGCGCACAACCGTTTTCTGCTGTCGGATACCAATGCCTTGCTCCATAGCTTAATCAGGGAGGGAGATGCCTCGTTTGTCTACGAGAAAATCGGTACCACCATCGATACGGTGATGATTGACGAGTTTCAGGATACCTCACGCATGCAGTGGGAGAACTTTCATCTGCTGTTGCAGGAAAGTCTGGCACAGAAGGAAGGCAGCCTCATCGTGGGCGACATCAAGCAGAGCATCTACCGCTGGCGAAGCGGCGACTGGAAAATTCTGGCGGGACTGGGCAATGACCGGAGTTTCCGCATCAAGGAATGTACGCTCGACACGAACTGGCGAAGTGAGGCACGCATCATCCGCTTCAACAACGAGTTTTTCACGGCGGCCTGCCAGACACTGAACCGACGCTATCAGGAGGAACAGGGCATGCCTTGCGCCCAACTGGAACAGGCGTACAGCGACGTGCGGCAGCGTTGTGCCAAGAAGGAGGAGAAGGGCTTCGTAAAGGTGACCTTCCTACAGGACTCCAAGGAACGGCCTTACACGGAAGCGACCTTGGAACAGCTGGCCGAGGAAGTGGAACGCCTTACGGCAGAGGGTATCCGCCTCAACGAGATGGCCATTCTGGTGCGAAAGAACCGGAGCATCCCCGACATTGCCGCTTACTTCGACGAACATACCCCCTACCGCATCGTATCCGACGAGGCGTTCCGGCTGAGTGCATCGCTGGCAGTGAGTATGCTCATCGACGGACTGCGGTATCTTTCTTCACCCGACGACCGCATCGCATTGGCACGGCTGGCGGTGGCTTATCAGCAAGGGGTATTGCGCAAGGACATCAGCCTCAACACGGTACTGCTCGACGACCCGTCCCGTTACCTGCCGGCAGCCTTCCAGTTGCAGGCAAACGAACTCCGTTTCATGCCGCTGTACGAACTGCTGGAGAAGTTGTTTGTGCTGTTCGACATGCAGCTTATCGAGAAGCAGGATGCATATCTCTGTGCCTTCTATGATGCGGTGACGGAATACATGCAGAACAACTCATCGGAGCTGACGGCCTTCATCCGTTTCTGGGACGAGAAACTGAACGCGAAGACCATCCCTTCGGGCGAGATTGACGGCATCCGCATCTTGTCTATCCATAAGTCGAAGGGACTGGAGTATCACACGGTGCTGCTGCCGTTCTGCGATTGGAAGATGGAGAACGAAACGAACAATCACCTGATATGGTGCAGCGTGGCAGGCACGGGAAAGGAAACCGACATTCCGCCGTTCAACCGCCTGGACATCGTACCGGTGAACTATTCAGGTGCCATGGCGGAATCGGTGTATCACGACGATTACCTGGAAGAGAAATTACAACTCTGGGTAGACAACCTGAACCTGCTTTACGTGGCGTTTACACGTGCCTGCAAAAACCTGATTATTTTCGCAAAGGCAGGACAGAAGGGAACGGTTTCAGAACTGTTGTACGACAGTCTGCCACTCATGCAGGAGGTGGAACTGCCGCTGGCACAGGAGAATCCGGAAGACGATGCAGTGGGCGAATACGGGGAACTCTGCACGGCGCACGATGAGAAGAAGGCGGGCAAATCCAACCGACTTTCGTCGCCCCGCGAGGGAGTGCCCGTGAAGATGGAAAGCATCGAAACGCACATCGAATTCAAGCAGTCGAACCGTTCGGCCGACTTCATTCAGGGTGACGACACAGAGGACAGTCGCGGACAATACATCCGTCAGGGACAGTTGTTGCACCAGGTGTTTGCCCACATCGAAAAGGCGGATGACCTTCCTTCGGCACTGGAACGGCTGAGTTTCGAAGGAGTGTTCGAATCGGAGGAGCAGAAGCAGCAGATTCAGGGACTGGCGCACTGGGCCTTGCAGCATCCGGCCGTGAAGGACTGGTTCAGCGGTACGTGGGAGCTTTACAACGAGTGTGCCATTGTCTACACCGACGAGCAGGGACAGATGCAAACACGCCGCCCCGACCGCGTGATGCGGAAAGACGGACAGGTGGTCGTGGTGGACTTCAAGTTCGGAAAGAAGAACGAGGCTTACCGCGCACAGGTGCAGGAGTACATGGACTTGCTCACGCAGATGGGCTACACCCACATCCGGGGATTCCTTTGGTACGTGTTTGCCAATGAGCTGGAAGAAGTGACGCTTCCGGCCTGAGTTTATTTTTTCACAACGATATTTCGACAATGCAATATATGGAAACTTTTTTGAAGCAGGTGGCCGCCGATTTGTACCGGAAGATGAACGGAGACTTCACGAAGGTGGCTGTGGTTTTCCCGAACAAGCGTGCCAGCCTCTTTTTCAATGAATATTTGGCACAGGAATCCAACCGCCCGGTATGGTCGCCGGCCTACGTGAGCATCAGTGAGCTGTTCCGCCAGTCGTCGCAATGGGTGACGGGCGATTCCATCAAATTAGTGTGCGACCTCTACAAGGTGTTCCGTGAAATAACGGGCAGCAAGGAAAGTCTGGACGAATTCTACTTCTGGGGCGAGATGCTCATCAGCGACTTTGACGATGCTGACAAGAACATGGCCGACACCAAGGCATTGTTCAGCAACCTGAAGGACCTGAACAAACTGACGGGCGAATATGACTTCCTGGAGGAAGGACAGAAGGAAGCGTTGAGCCAGTTCTTCCGTAATTTCTCCATCGAGCAGGTGACGGAACTGAAGCGACGTTTCATCTCATTGTGGGACGTGCTGGGCGACATCTATACGCAATACAAGGAATTGCTCCGCGAGCAGGGCATCGCCTATGAAGGAATGCTCTACCGCGAGGTGACGGAGACTATGGACGTACAGCAGTTTCCCTACGACAAATATGTGTTCGTGGGATTCAACGTGCTGAATAAGGTGGAACAAACCCTGTTCAGCAAGTTGCACGAAGCAGGAAAGGCCCTGTTCTACTGGGACTACGATACCTTCTACCTGAACAAGCATCCGCACGAGGCAGGCGAGTTTATCCGCCGCAACCTGAAGAATTTCCCCTCGGAATTGCCGCCTTCCCTGTTCGACCACCTGAACCATCCGAAAGAAATTACCTTCATCGAATCGCCTACGGAGAACGGACAGGCACGCTACCTGCCGCAATGGATTCGGGAGAACCTGACGGAGAACGAAAAGGAAACGGCCGTGGTGCTCTGCAACGAGGCCATGCTGCAACCTGTACTTCACTCACTGCCGGACAACGTGCGCCACATCAACATCACCATGGGTTTCCCGCTCTCGCAGACACCGGCCTACAGCTTCGTAAAGACGTTGCTGGAACTGCACATTGCGGGCTACAATTCCCGCAGCGGACGCTACCAGTTTGCCGAAGTCATCAGCGTACTGAAGCATCCGTACACGCAACTGCTTTCCGGAGAAGCCGCTCCGCTGGAAAAGGAACTGACGGAAAAGAACCGCTTCTATCCCCTGCCCTCGGAACTGGAACGGGACGAAGCCTTGTCGCTGCTGTTCAAACCGTGCAGCCACAACCTGGAGCTGTGCAAGCGGCTGGCCGATATCTTGAAGCAGGTGGCACAGCTGTATCGCAAGCAGGCAGCCTCCACCAGCGATGCCCTCGACCAGCTCTATCGCGAAGCCTTGTTCAAAAGCTTCACCATGGTCAACCGCTTCCATGCCCTGCTTGAAAGCAAGGACCTGGAAGTACAACCTGCCACCTTCCACCGCCTGCTGGTACGCGTCATGTCGACAGCCAGCATTCCTTTCCACGGAGAGCCGGCCATCGGTATGCAGGTGATGGGGGTACTGGAGACACGTAACCTAGATTTCCGCCATGTCATTCTGCTGTCGGTCAACGAAGGCCAGTTGCCCAAGGCAGGCGGTGATGCTTCGTTCATTCCTTACAACCTGCGCAAGGCGTTCGGTATGACCACCATTGACCACAAGATTGCGGTCTATGCCTACTATTTCTACCGTCTGCTGCAACGGGCAGAGAAGGCTACGTTGCTCTACAACACGGTGAGCGACGGCATGAATCGGGGAGAGATGTCGCGCTTCATGCTCCAGCTGCTGATTGAGTGGGGCTATCCCGTACAGCGGAAACAACTGGAGGCTGAGCAGTCGCCCATTGCTTCCTCACCCATCTGTATCCCCAAGTCGCCCAACATCATGAAACGGATGCAGAGCGTATTCGATGTGCGGGTAAATCCGAAAGCCCTTCTTTCCCCGTCAGCCCTGAACTGCTACCTGGATTGTCCACTGAAGTTCTATTATAAGTACGTAGCAGGACTGGCAGCCCCTGAAGAAGTAAGTGCGGAAATCGACTCGGCCAAATTCGGAAGCATCTTCCACTACGCTGCCGAACACATCTACAAGGAGCTCACGGCACACGGAAAAGTCATCAACAAAGACACCCTGGAAGCCCTGCTCAAGGAAGAAGTGAAACTGCAAAACTACGTGGACAACGGGTTCAAGGAGCTGTTCTTCCACCTCCCTGCTGACGAGCGTCCGGAATACAACGGGGTACAACTCATCAATTCCGCCGTAATTCTGCGCTATATCCAGCAGCTGCTTCGCAACGACCTGCGCCACGCTCCCTTTACCTTCGTAGGCTCCGAACAACGGGTCATGGAGGACGTAGAGATACAGACACCCAAGGGAGCCATCCGCTCGCGCATGGGAGGAATCATCGACCGCATGGACAGCAAGGACAACGTACTCCGTATCGTGGACTACAAAACGGGAGGCAAGGCCGACACCCCGCCCAGCGTAGAATCGTTGTTCACGCCCGGCCCCAAACGTTCCAATTACGTGTTCCAGACTTTCCTGTATGCGGCTATCGTATGCCGGAAACTGCGTGAACGAAATGATGACCGGAAAGTAGCTCCTGCCCTGCTCTACATTCACCGGGCTGCGGCAGAAGATTACTCGCCCGTCATCCAGCTCAAGGAATCGTATAACAAAACCACCCCTGTGGAAGACTTTTCATTGCTGGAAGAAGAGTTCAGAACCCGCCTACAGGCACTCCTGGAAGAGATTTTCAACCCCGACCTGAGTTTCAGTCAGACGGAAGAGGAAGACCGGTGTACTTATTGTGATTTCAAGGAAATATGTAAACGATAGAAACAGAATCAAAACAAGTGTTAAAATTACATTTTTCTCTGAACAATCCAAGTGAACCGGATGTTATAAAGATGTTTTTCATAGTAATAGATAAGAACAGTATTGGTATTTGTGAAAATATCAGCTGTAAGGACAAAAGCGTTTGTTCTTTAAAAAATAAGAGAGGCTGCATTTCCCCGGCAGCTTCTCTTAATTTTTTATCCTCTACACAAATGTTTTTTTATTCCTGATAATCATAATACCACCAGTAGGTATCGCCAAATTCGCGACGCATACGGTTGCGTTCTTCCAGCGGAGAACCCTCTTTCTGCTGTAAGGTCTGGTAAGCCCTGAAACGATCTAAAGTCAGACTGTCTGCACGCGAAGATACAGTATCATTCCGCTGGACATGATACATTACCAATGCTTCCCGGTAATAACGCGGCAAGGTATCTTCCGGCAAATAGAAATCGGGAACGGCCTGTGCGAAACTGTCCAGTTTCTTTTCAAGCAGCAAGGCAGAAAGGTAATAGTCCAGCGAGGTATATTTTCCGGTTCCCTTGTAGCAGATGTTCCGCAGAAATACCATGCGGTCTTCTCCCGTATATGGACGTGCTCCCAGCAGGTAATAAATGGAATCATTCGTATAACGGAGCGTGTGCAGGGAATCCGTTTCAAAAAACAATCCGTCGGAACGGTAATATTGCGGATAAGCAAACAGCCTGTCGCCCATCTTTCCCAAGCGAGACAAGGCCACGGCACGATAGGCGGTCAGCGTACGGCTGGCCTCCAATGATTTTTCTCCTACGCGTAACACCTTGTCATACTCCCCGGCTCGCAGGTAATGTTCCGCCTCCAGCTCATGATGAAACTGCCGGTTGGTACTACCCACACACACCGTCAGCAGACACAACCCCAGCAAGATAGCCAGGTTACTGTTGACCAGTCCCCAGAGACTTCCTTCGTGATTCAGCTGTACGCGAAAAACTCCACGCAGCCAGTAACCGATTCCCACAAACAGCAACACCAGTAAAGGCAACAGCCAAGTCCACGGAGTATGGTAGTCGGAGATATACACTCCACGCCCTACATCCGTCAGGGCACAAAGCACCAAAAAGGACGGCACATACGCCAGGGCACGCACCCTTCCCTTCAGCCCCAGCAGACTGTTTACTCCCCAGCGCAGCAACAGCAGAATCAGCGTAATGACCAGCGCGCTGGCTATCGGAGCAAAGGTAGTCTTTCCATGTGCCAGCGAGAAATGAAGGGCTTCCAGCACATCGCGCTGGAACACATAAAGATATACAAAACTAAACAGAGAAAAAAGAAGACCGCATACAGCAATCATGATGCGTGCAGTCTTCTTATAAAATGCATTTGTGTAATCACTCATACAATATCAATTCAATCTTTCACTCGTTTTAATACAACTGCAGAACGGGCCGGCACATACAGTTTCAGCCATTCTTTCTTGTCTTTTGCATAAAGCGGGTCGGCACAGGTGAAGTGGCGGAGACTGTCGTCTGAGAAGCCGAATCCACCAAACTGCTTGTTGTCTGTGTTCAGAACCACATCGTAGGCACCTCTCGGTACGAGGAAGCCATAATCGGTAAACGAACGGGTCGGGTTGAAGTTGAACACAAATACCAAATCCTTGCGGCGGTATGCCAGAATCTGGTCACCGTCGTTATGCCATACCTCGATGACATCCGATTTCTGGATGTTCTTCACGCTGCGAATCAGCTTGACCATCGCCTCATCGAAGTCGCCCAGGTAATGATAGCACAAGTCCGGATTATCAACCAGGTTCCACTGACGGCGTGCATACTTGTATGACCATCCGTTGCCTTCGCGCGGGAAGTCAATCCACTCCGGATGACCGAACTCATTACCCATGAAGTTCAGGTAACCTCCGTTGATGGTAGAAGCCGTGAGCAGACGGATCATCTTGTGCAGGGCAATGCCTCGTTCCACCACTCCATTCTCGTCGCCAATCTTGAAGTGCCAGTACATGTCGGCATCAATCAGACGGAAGATGATGGTCTTGTCACCCACCAGTGCCTGGTCGTGGCTTTCGCAGTAAGAGATAGTCTTTTCATCCTTGCGGCGGTTGGTCACTTCCCAGAACAGGCTGGACGGTTTCCAATCCTCATCGCGACGTTCCTTGATAATCTTAATCCAGTAGTCAGGAATGTTCATGGCCATACGGTAGTCGAAGCCGTAACCTCCGTCTTCGAACGGAGCAGCCAATCCCGGCATACCCGATACTTCCTCGGCAATGGTAATGGCCTTCGGATTCACTTCATGAATCAACCGGTTGGCCAGCGTCAGATAACAGATGGCATTGTCATCCTGATGACCGTTGAAGTAGTCACCATAGTTGCAGAAGGCCTCACCCAGTCCGTGGCTGTAATAAAGCATAGAAGTCACCCCATCGAAACGGAAGCCGTCGAAATGGAACTCTTCCAGCCAGTATTTACAGTTGGACAACAGGAAGTGAATCACCTCGTTCTTGCCATAGTCAAAGCAGAGCGAATCCCATGCCGGATGCTCACGACGTCCGCCCTGATAGAAATACTGGCAAGGATCACCGGCAAAGTTGCCCAGTCCTTCTACCTCGTTCTTCACGGCGTGTGAGTGTACAATATCCATAATCACGGCAATGTTCATCTGGTGTGCCGTATCGATAAGCTGTTTCAGTTCTTCCGGTGTACCGAAGCGTGAAGAAGGAGCAAAGAAGCTGGACACATGATAGCCGAAACTTCCGTAATAAGGATGTTCCTGAATGGCCATAATCTGAATACAATTGTATCCGTCCTTCGCAATTCGCGGCAGTACATTCTCACGGAATTCATTGTACGTACCAACCTTTTCCGCATCCTGTCCCATACCGATGTGGCATTCGTAAATCATCAGCGGAGCCACATTAGGCGTAAAGGTCTTTTTCTTGAACTTATACGGTTTCTCCGGATTCCATACCTGCGCACTGAAAATCTTGGTCTGTTCATCCTGCACAACGCGAGTAGCCCATGCCGGAATACGTTCACCGCATCCACCTTCCCAGTACACTTTCAGCTTGTACAAGTCGCCGTGCTTCATGGCCTTTTCCGGCAGATTGATTTCCCAGTTACCCGTCTTGCGCACACGTTTCATGCGGAAAGCCGGTTTCTCCTGCCAGTCGTTGAAATCGCCCACCAGGTAGATTTCCGTCGCATTCGGCGCCCATTCACGGAAGGTCCATCCCTTGTCAGTGCGGTGCAGACCAAAATACATGTGTCCGGTAGCAAAATCCGACAACGTCTTCTTTCCTACCAGTTCCTTTTCTTTTTCTACCACATGCTGATGACGGCCGTTGATAGCGTCGGCGTATGGTTCCAGCCACGGATCATTCTTTATGATATTCAATACCTTGTCCATAGTATTAGTAATTAGAAATTATTTGACACGTACTTTTACAATCACTTTTCTCACTCCGTCGGGAGTTACGCCCGGTGCATGTGCATCTTCCGGGAAGAAAATAGCAAACATACCCGGCTTTACGGTCAGGTAGTCAGTAGCCAGTCCTTCATAGAAGGTAATATCTTTTTCTGCATTGTAGGCAGCTTCGGGCAAATCCGTACGCGGCATATAGCCCATTACTTCCACCCCCGACAATGGAATCTGGATGTCGATGAAATCATTGTGTGTTTCCAGACGCGCTTCTTCCTTTGTCTTCGGACGTGCATCTGCAAAATTCACCATCAGTTCACTTTCCTTCAGCACTACCTTCCCCACTTCGTGTGCCTGCAAGTCAGTTGCCTTCAAAAAAGCTACAGCCTCTGCAAACAAAGGACTCAGTGACACATATTTTTCCAGGTTTTCCAATTTGTCAATAACCATATTCTTTCAATTTTAAATCGTTAATATTTTATTCAAACTCATCTATCGTTTCATTTGTAAAATCGGCAAAGCGTTTCAACTGGCGAAACACGTCGATAATCCGTTCCATAAAGTCCGGACGGGAAAAGAACTCATCTTCCACCCGGCAGGCCACCGTAAAGTCCTTGCAACGGATGTACTGCGGATAAGGAAAATCCTTCGGAAACCCCTTGGGCACCGTCTTCAGATGCGACTCGCCTACCACCGGAAAATACTGCTTGAAAGCCGGGTCTTCCACAATGGCACGATACTCGTCAATGCGGTCGCACACCGACTGACGCACTGCCCGCAACATATCGGCAGGCATGCACCAGCTTCCTCCGGCCAGCATACAGTTGCCCGGTTCCAGATGAAGATAATAACCACAGTGATTGGATTTCTTTCCCCTTGCATTGATATACCCTCCGATGTGGGTCTTATAAGGAGACTTGTCGGAAGAAAAACGGACATCCCGGTAGATGCGATACGTGCAGTCACGCGGAAGGACGTGCGCCACACTTTCATCCCATGGCGAAAGGCGGGCAATCACCCCTGCCAGCAACTCCTCGAAGTCTGCCTGCACACTCAAATATTCCGCTTTATGTTCCTGAAACCACTCCCGGTTGTTGTTTGCCGCCAGTACTTTCAGGAAATCCAATATGCCCGGTATATCCATATTCTTTACTTTTGAGTCACACAAACTTACGAAATTAATTCTTATCTGTCGAATAAAACGATATTTTTTTACATTATCCCAGCAGATTCAACAGAAAATCGTGCACCTTTCCGTTGGAAGCCACCACTTCGCGGCCAGAATAGCATGAATCACCCCCGGAAAAGTCGGTCACCCGTCCTCCGGCATTCTGTACCAGCAGGATACCTGCCGCCACATCCCACGGACAAGTGAAGGCTTCGGCACGCGCTTCAAAACGGCCGTCGGCCACGTAACACATCTCGGCAGCCGCCGCACCGACCACCCGAATGCCTGCCACATGCCCGTAGCAGCCTTCTATCAGACGGTTGAACACCGGCTTGTAAGCCTCCGTTTCGTACGGAAGACCAAAAGCCATAAAAGCCTCATCGGGTACAGCTACCTGCGACACCCGAATCTGGCGGTCGTTACAATAAGCAGGTGCCCCCTTGTAAGTCCAGAAACACTCGTCGCGGCACACTTCATAAACCACCCCCAGCAAGATTTCCTCACGGTTACGCAAGGCAATGCTCACACAATAAGGTGC
>OODG01000369.1_pt1 | contig 32139 bp, 39 predicted proteins | sample 1671621 | NCBI WGS metagenome assembly OODG01 (sample SAMN06348175, study PRJEB24527) | human gut metagenome | biome: human gut; feature: ankylosing spondylitis patient; material: feces | host: Homo sapiens | place: China | collected 2015-10 | reverse complement strand
CGCCGCATGCTTTATCCAATCAATGAGGTACGAATATTGTTGTGTTGCGGAAATGAATTTTTACAGCAGCTTTTTAATGAAGGACGGTTACCTTATGTATTGCGCGGGAAATACCGCTATGTGACTCAAAATGCCATCGATAACTACTTGTTAAGTGAGGAGGTGAAGTAGATAATGCCGGAACAACTGCCTAAGGAAATATTTAATCTGATATCAGACAGATCTACACAGATAAAAAGCTTAAACTCATACGCTAAAGCGATTCAGGCTGTTTCTGGTAAAATTCCAGCGCATATTTTAGAGGATTTCATTGAATCCCTAAGGTCTTTTAATAGCGACATAGCATGTTTAGAACTCGAGTTGAGAAATAACGGTTATTCTTTTGATCAATTTGCGTACCTGACGGCTATAGTCGATGCTGCAGAGAGGGACAAAAGTCGTGCTGGGGGGAGGAAACACCGTGAAAACACTAGGGATTTATATTTGGTACTTTTTTGCTGAGAGTGAAATTTTCCCTAAGATCCTGATAGCAGTATCACTGGTCATCTTTGGAATGTTTTTAGAAAGGGCGTGGTGAGATGTGGAAAGAGTTAAGTTATCAAATTGCGGTAATTGCTATCGGAACATGGTTTGGCGTATTTGCCGGATTATGGCTCTGGTGCAAGGTTGCTGGAATGAATTAAAAAAAGAGCCATCAGCACGGCAATGCTGATAGCTCAGGGTTAATACATAGGTCGTGAATAACCTGTATTGATTATATTATAGCATAAATAGAAGGAAGGAGCTATTTCAATGACAGTAAAAATTAACAGTCTTGAACTTGAAAATATTAAAAGAATTAAAGCAGTAAAATTAGTACCTTCAGCGAATGGCTTGACTATTCTCGGTGGTAAAAATGGTCAGGGTAAAACCAGCGTTCTGGATGCGATTGCCTGGACGCTTGGTGGGGAAAGATATAAACCTTCTGAACCGCAGCGACAAGGATCTGTTACTCCGCCAATTCTGCATATAGAGTTGTCTAATGGGCTTATAGTTGAGCGGAAGGGCATTAATGGCAGCTTAAAGGTCATCGATCCGCAGGGAAATAAAGGCGGCCAGCAGATTTTAAATGAGTTTGTAGCGCAACTTGCTTTAGATCTGCCAAAATTTTTGAATGCAAATAATAAAGAAAAGGCCAATACTCTTTTGCAGATAATAGGGATCGGTGAAAAACTTTACCAGTTGGATGCTGAAGAACAAAGGATTTATAACAGGCGATATGAAGTTGGACGCATTGCTGACCAAAAGAAAAAGTATGCATCTGAGCTTGAAATGTATCCGGATGTTCCTAAAGAGCTCGTTTCAGCAGCTGATCTAATTAGGCAGCAGCAGGCGATGCTTGCCAGGAACGGCGAAAACCAGCGCAAGCGGCAAATGTGCCAGCAGTATGAAGAAGAATTAGCTAAAGCGCAGATTGCTTTTGACGAAGCGAAGAACCGGCTTGAAGAAGCTGAGGCTGCAGTTTCGGTTGCCCGTAAGTCGGCCGCAGATTTACAGGATGAAAGTACGGCAGAATTGGAAGCGAATATCTCTGACATAGATCGCCTGAATATTAAAATCAGGGCCAATATGGACAGGGAAAAGGCTGAAATCGAAGCTGAAGAATATAGCCAGCAATATGATGAACTGACAAAATCGATCGAAGATATTAGAGAGCAGCGCTTAAAGTTGTTGGAAAATGCAGACCTGCCGCTACCTGAATTGTCTGTTGAAAATGGTGAGCTGGTTTATCGTGGGAATAAGTGGGATAACATGAGCGGCAGTGAGCAGCTTAAAGTAGCTACTGCTATTGTCCGCAAATTGAATCCGAACTGTGGTTTTGTGCTCATGGATAAGCTGGAGCAGATGGATCAGGATACTTTAAATGAATTTGGTAAATGGTTAGAACAAGAACAGCTGCAGGTAATCGCTACACGTGTCAGCAGTGGCAAAGAGTGTTCGGTCATTATCGAAGATGGTTATGTTAAAGAATATAACGGCCTTTCGGATGAAGGCGCAAAAACATGGAAGAAAGGTGAGTTTTGATGAAGTTTCAAATTACTAGAGGGCTGATTGTAAAGCCGCAAAAAGTTGTAGTTTATGGTCCTGAAGGTATTGGCAAAACTACTTTTGCCGCTGATTTTCCGGATCCGCTGTTTATCGATACCGAAGGCAGTACGAATGTCTATGATGTTGCCAGATTACCGGCGCCGACTTCTTGGACGATGTTGCTGGATGAGGTTAGAGAGGTTATCAAAAATCCAACCTGCTGTAAAACATTGGTTATTGATACGATTGACTGGGCAGAACAGCTTTGCGTGGGTCATGTATGTGCTAAAAATGGAAAAAATGGGATCGAGGATTTTGGTTATGGCAGTGGCTATATTTTTGTAAGGGAAGAATTTGGACGCTTTTTAAATCTGCTTTCTGATGTGATCGAGGTTGGGATCAATGTTGTTTTAACAGCACATATGCAGATGCGTAAGTTTGAATTGCCTAATGAAGGTGGAAGTTTTGATCGGTATGAGCTGAAGCTTGGCAAAAAGACTTCATCGCAGACTGCTCCGCTGGTCAAAGAGTGGGCTGATATGCTGCTGTTTGCCAACTATAAGACTATCGTGATCGCACAGGATAAGGACGGGAAGAAATGCAAGGCCGCCGGTGGTGAGCGGGTAATGTATACGACGCATCATCCTAACTGGGATGCAAAGAACAGACAGGATCTACCGGAAGAATTACCCTTTGATTTTAAAAGTATTCGTGGCTGCCTGGTCTATTCTAATACGGAAGCTTTGCAGCCTGTGTTGCAGCCAGTTGTAATGCAGCCGGAAACGCTTGTGGCGCCGGTTGCTAGTGCCACTGCAATTATAGATACGCCTTCGGGACTAATATCTGTAGATCCGGCGCTTATCCCTGTAACAGCATCAGATGATATAGTGACTGTACAAACGTCAAAAGTAATTCCAAGTTGTGTGCCAAAAGCATTGGCTGATTTAATGGCGCCGGAAGGGGTAACGCTTGCAGAAATTCAAAAGGTTGTTGCCCAGCGTGGCTATTATCCAGAGGGAACACCTTTTGAAAATTACGCAGAGGATTTTGTACAGGGCTGTTTGATCGGAGCCTGGCCCAATGTCTTTGCTTTGATCAAAGAGAACAGGGATATACCTTTTTAAGTTTAAGAAACTCAATGTAGTTTAAATAATATTTAACAGATAAAGGAGAATAAAACAATGGCATTTGAACAATTAGGACAAGCAGTACCCGTAGAAGAAAGAGAATTAGGATGGGACGATACTATTGAAAAGGAGAGCGCCTGTTTTATCATTCTGCCGGAAGGCGATTATGAATTTAAGGTATTAGAGTTTCAACGTGCCCGTCATGAAGGCAGCGAAAAGTTGCCGCCCTGTAATAAAGCTGTAATCACTTTGGTAGTTGAAACACCGGAAGGCGAAGCCCGTATCAGGCATAACTTATTCTTACATTCTCGGACGGAAGGCATGATTTCGACTTTCTTTATCGGTATTGGGCTGAAAAAACACGGTGAACCTTTGAAAATGGATTGGCCACGGGTGGTTGGTCGAAAGGGCAGGGCTAAGATCGGTATCCGTATGCATGATGGTAAGCAGTATAACGAAATTAAACGTTTTTATGATCCTGAAAATACAGCGACAACAGCACCTACTACGGCAGCACCGCAACAACAAAACTTATATCAAGGACAACCGCAGGCCGCTCCTGCGTTTCGGCCCGGAGCTTTCTAATGCAGCTGCGTCCATATCAGGAAGAAGCTAAACAGGCTATTTTTGACGAGTGGAATAAAGGAATAAACCGCACTCTGTTGGTATTGCCGACCGGGTGCGGTAAAACTATAGTCTTTGCAAAGGTTACAGAGGAACAGGTTAAACAAGGTGACCGGGTACTGATCTTAGCACACCGTTTTGAACTGCTGCAGCAGGCCTGTGACAAAATCGAGCAGGCTACAGGTTTAAAATCGGCTATGGAAAAAGCTGAATATACCTGTATGGGAAGTTGGTATCGTGTGGTAGTAGGTTCTGTCCAGACGCTGATGCGCGAGAAGCGGTTAAACGGATTTGCAAAGGATTTTTTCGATACGATCATCGTCGACGAAGCACATCATGTACTTTCAGATAGCTATCAGAAGGTGCTGGAACATTTTGACAGCGCTAAGGTGCTTGGTGTTACTGCAACGCCTGACAGAGGCGATATGCGTAATTTAGGGCAATGTTTTGAGAGCCTTGCTTATGAATATACGCTGCCTAAAGCTATTAAAGAAGGTTATTTGTCGCCAATCAAGGCTCAGACTATTCCTCTAAAATTAGATTTGACAGGTGTCGCTACTCAGGCCGGTGATTTTAAGAGCAGCGATCTGGGAACGGCTCTCGATCCATATCTGAATCAGATCGCTGAGGAAATGGCTAAAATTTGTATGGATAGAAAGACTGTAGTTTTTTTACCACTTGTCAAGACTAGCCAAAAGTTTAGGGATATTTTGAATGGTATCGGTTTCAGCGCTGCCGAAGTAAATGGTAACAGCGAGGATCGCGCAAAGGTGCTGAGTGATTTTGAAACCGGTAAATATAACGTGCTTTGTAATTCAATGCTTTTGACAGAAGGGTGGGATTGCCCGGCTGTTGATTGCATTGTTGTATTAAGGCCAACGAAGGTCAGGAGTTTGTATTGTCAAATGGTGGGCCGTGGTACGAGGTTGGCACCGGGCAAAGAAGAACTTTTGCTGCTTGATTTTCTGTGGCATACAGAACGCCATGAACTGTGCCGACCGGCGCATTTGATTGCGACAAATGAAGATGTGGCCAGAGCTATGACTGAAACATTACAGGACGCAGCTTGTCCGTTAGATTTGGAAGCAGTGGAAAAGCAGGCTTCTGAAGATGTTGTTGCTCAGCGGGAAGAAGCTTTGGCGAAACAGTTGGCAGCAATGAAACAGCGTAAGCGTAAACTGGTGGATCCACTGCAGTTTGAAATGAGTATCCAAGCAGAGGATCTGTCAAGCTATGTACCAGTATTCGGTTGGGAAATGAGCCCGGCCAGTGAAAAGCAACTTAAAACATTAGAGAAGTTTGGTATAAATCCGGATGATATCGACAATGCCGGTAAAGCTGCGAAAATCCTTGATCGTTTGGATAAGCGCAGAAGTGAAGGACTTACAACACCGAAACAGATCCGTTTTTTAGAAGGTCGTGGGTTCCAGCACGTCGGGACCTGGTCTTTTGAACATGCCAAGAAATTAATAGACAGGATTGCTGCCGGTGGCTGGCGTATTCCGGCAGGCATTGATCCACGGATTTACAAGCCTGAATAAAGGAGAACATCATGGAGAATAAATTGGATTTGCTGCCGCTGCTTGATTATATCGATCCAAGCATTCTTGATTATCAGGAATGGGTCAATGTTGGCATGGCGTTGAAAGCAGAAGGGTACAGCGTGAGCGTGTGGGATGATTGGAGCCGGCGGGATGCTGGAAGATACCACGCAAATGAATGCCGAAAAAAATGGGAGACGTTCAGAGGTGATACCAGCGCACCAGTAACGGGTGGTACGATCGTAGCAATGGCTAAGGATAACGGCTGGACGCCACAGCAGCGTGAAGATCATGAACTTTCATGGGATGATATCATCGGACAAAAAGAAGATATGGTTTTGGTTGATAAGAACTGGATCGAAGGCCAGGAAATAGCGGACCCGGAAAACTGGGATCCGGTAAAAGAACTGGTAACTTATCTGGAAACTTTATTCGACAGTACGGAAAATGTTGGCTATGTAACGGAATCATGGCAAAAAGACGGTAAATATCTACCGTCAAAAGGTTGTTCTGATAGAACAGCTGGGCAGCTCATTGAGCTACTTAATAAATGTAAGGGTGATATCGGCGGGGTGCTTGGCGATTACAACCCTGAGTGCGGCGCATGGATACGTTTTAATCCTCTTGATGGTAAAGGCGTGAAAAACGACAATGTGACAGAATTTCGGTATGCTCTGGTCGAATCGGACAAGATGGATATAGCCAAGCAGAATGAAATTATCCGGACACTGGAACTGCCGGTGGCCTGCCTGGTACATTCAGGGAAAAAGTCGCTGCATGCTATTGTTAGGATCGATGCAGCAGACTATGCGGAATATCGTAAACGTGTTGATTATCTTTACGCTGTTTGTAAGAAAAACGGCCTTGAAATCGATACCCAAAACCGTAATCCTTCGCGGCTCAGCAGAATGCCGGGTGTGATGCGTCAGGGACACAAGCAGTTTTTAGTTGATACCAACATCGGCAAAGCCAGCTTTGTAGAATGGCAGGAGTGGATTGAGGCGGTCAACGATGATCTTCCGGAACCGGAAAGCATTAGTGAGATTTGGGATAATTTACCGGAGCTGGCAAAACCGCTGATTGATAATGTATTGCGACAGGGGCATAAAATGCTCATTGCAGGGCCGTCTAAGGCAGGCAAAAGCTATGCTTTGATAGAGTTGTGCTGCGCGATTGCCGAGGGCCGTCAGTGGCTTAATTTTAGCTGTACAAAGGGTAAAGTTTTATATGTGAACCTTGAACTTGACAGGGCAAGTTGTTTGCATCGTTTTAAGGATGTTTATACGGCAATGGGGTGGGAGCCGAGCAATTTGTCTAATATCGATGTATGGAATTTGCGTGGCAAGTCGATTCCGATGGATAAGCTGGCGCCGAAGCTGATCAGGCGTGCCGCAAAGAAGAATTATATTGCTATCGTTATCGATCCGATTTATAAAATCATCACCGGTGACGAAAACAGTGCTGACCAGATGGCGCATTTCTGTAATCAGTTCGATAAGGTTTGTACGGAACTGGGCTGCGCTGTGATCTACTGCCACCATCATTCAAAGGGTGGCCAAGGCAGTAAAAAATCTATGGACAGAGCTTCAGGGTCAGGAGTATTTGCCCGTGATCCTGACGCACTGCTTGATTTGATAGAGCTGGAACCAACAGAAGAATTACTGAAGCAGGAAGAAAATAAAGCAATTTGCGCCGAGTGCTTGGCGTATTTAAAACGATATTACCCTGCCTATATACAGGATTTATCGCAGGATGACGAGTGCAGCAGCGCTGTACTGTTGGAATACTGCCATAAGATGCTTGGCAATAATACTAATATTGAGCTTGTGAAAACGGCGATTCCGGCGGCCAAACAGCGGGTGCGGCAACGTACAGCGTGGCGCATTGAAGGGACTCTACGTGAGTTTCCGAAGTTCCCGCCGATCAATCTTTGGTTTAATTATCCTGTGCATTACGTTGATGATATTGGAAGTCTAAAGGATATTGAACCTGACGGGCAGGGACCAGCCTGGCAGCGGAATTTCAAAAAGAAGAAGTCACCGGATGATTTGAAAAAAGAACGAATAGTAGCATTACAAAAAGCTTTTGAAGCAGAAAGTTTTGGTGGGACTCCGACAGTAAAAAGCCTGGCCAGTTATTTAGATGTGACGGAAAAAACGGTGAAGAATCATATTCGAGAAAGTGGAATGTTTGCAATAAGCAATAATGGAGAAGTCGTTCGGAAAACGGAAAAAGTCGAATGATTTTCCTTTTCCGAATTGGAAAAAGTCGAGTGTTTTTCCACGACGCCGTTTTCTGACAATTTGGAAAAACTCGAACATTATCGAGAATTTCCGAATCGGAAAAAGTCGAGCGATTATCGAGATTTTCCTTAAGTGAATGTTCACTAATATTATATACGCGATATACGCGTGCGCGATGTATCTATATATGATTAGTCATTGTAGGTTGTATTCCTATACAACAAAAGGATTTTCCGCCTTGGCTTGGCGGGAAAATTCCTTTCGGTTGTAGGAAGAGGTATACCGCGCGAAAGGAAAAAGGAGCGAATGAAAAATGAAAAATAGTAAATACTGGGAAACTGAAAAAGGAGAAGTTGTAAAATTCGGTAATAGCTTTATGCGTTGTTATGAGAAGGCTGGAAAATTACAATTTGGTTTTATGAAAACAGACGGAACTCTTATCGTAAAAAATACAATTGACCGAAAGGAATTGCTTGGAAGTAAAGAAGGCGCTGACTATTTGCTGGCTACGATTCAAGAATGGCGGGAAGCTTACGAAAGAGGAGCATATGATGATTGAGTTCTTTATTCAGATGAAACTGCCAACAGTTACGCATCAGCAGAAAAAGGTCCATGTTGTAAACGGTAAGCCACACTATTATGAACCTGACGCACTTAAAGATGCCAGGCAGAAGTTTAGTGCGCACCTGGCAGCTTATGTACCTGAAAAAAAGCTGACCGGTCCGATAAGGCTTTTGACTAAATGGTGCTATACAGCTATAGGGAAACATAAGAACGGCGAATATAAAATTACAAAGCCGGACACTGATAATATGATCAAGCTGCTTAAGGATGTAATGACTGGGCTCGGCTATTGGACAGACGATGCACAGGTAGCAAGTGAGATTACAGAAAAGTTTTGGTCAGAGCAGCCAGGGCTTTATGTACGAATTGAGCAATTGGAGTAAAGGAGCGTGATTAGAATGGCGCATAAGTGTAAGGGTTGCGTGTGGAGCCGTCAGGTAAGCGAGAATAAAGTTTACTGCCGCAGGGTAAATTGTGTAAAAGAAAATCGATTTCGGAGCGTGATTGGTATGTTAGGGCAGGTGCAGTACGGTCATCAGCTGAGCGAATCTGAAAGTGCTGCGATAGATATTGCTGCAGATGTTTTACGGACAGAGGGGTGATGCGATGCCTACGGACGAAATAAAGGAAAGATTAAAAAATGCATGGGTCTGGCAGAAACAACTTGAAGCGGATTTGCAAATGCTGCAGGATCTAAGAGATTTGGCAGAGCAGATAACCCCAGTCTACAGTTTGGCGCCTGGGGGCGGTAGCAGTAACGACAAATTGGGCGGTACAGTTGCGAAGATGGCTGACGTGGAAATGTCTATTCAAAGCGATATTAAGATGCTTACAGAGGCATTAGCGGCAACGAGAGAGTTAATTAAAATGCTTGACGACGAGAAGCTGCAGCTGATATTGTTCAAACGGTACCTAAATTATCAGCGGTGGGAAGTTATTGCCGCGGATTTGGGGTATAGCTGGCGACAGGTACATAGATGTCATGCTACAGCATTAAAATTTTTAGAAAAGATGTCATAGAATGTCACATACTTGACGTGTTATAATGTATGTGTAGAAATTGACAAAAGCCGTTGATCTGGTTAAGGATCAGCGGCTTTTGTATATTATAAATCTAATTTAGGTATTTTAGTAGGGTCGATAGTATTAGGATACATAACTACGGTTTTAATTGCTGGAAAAGGTGAGTTGTTAGCTTTTAAAATGCCGCCGTGTTTTGCGATAATAGGATATCCTTTACGCTGATTTGGTGTAAAGGAAGCAGTTTCTGAAGATTTCATTTCTACAATGAGCTTTGGTACACCAGACACAACTAATACGGCATCAGCTATTAGATAATCACCGGATGAAGTGTCAAAAATTATTTCTACACTACGGTTAAATACTGCATTAGGTCCAAACGTAGAACGTAGTTGTGTTAAGCACGCATCTTCAAAAGAGGCGCCTACAGCTTTGTTAATTGCAATTTGTTCTGCTTTGCTTATTCTGCACATTTATAATTCCTCCTTTTTATGAAAAATATATGAGCTTGATCAAGATCTCTAAATGGATTATATAGTATATTAAATTTACAATGGTAGAATATTTGAGGGTATTAATAATAAAAAATGAACCACTATCATCAGTTGGTCTGTGGCTTTTTTTATGTCCATTTACAGGAGAATTTTCATAGGTTCTTTCTGTGGATAACTTTCTTTGAGGGTCTTTCGAGCCCCGAAAAAGGTTTAGATTTAAAAATATTTTTTCCTATTTCCTTCTCTTTGTAGTAGACAGGTGGTGAAAATAGAAGTGGTAAAAATGCTGAAACGTGGCTCTGCAAGAGAGCTTGCCGAATTATTGGGCATCAGCGAACGACGTGTAAATCAGTTGGTAAATGAGGAAGTTTTGCATCGTGAAATAGAAGGAGACTTCGTTTTGACAATGGCAATAGCTTCGTTCTATGAAAATAAATATTCTAGTAAAGATGAAGATGATTATTGGTCTGAAAAAGCATTGCATGAAGCTGCAAAACGTAAATTAGCTGAACTTGAATTGGCAAAGCGACAAAATCTGTCACATGATGCGGCAGATGTCGAAAGAGTTATGACAGACATGTTATCTAAATTGCGGAGTCAACTTTTGGGCATACCAGCTAAGATGGCTGCTAGACTGGAAAATCAGAATAGAAGTGTTATTATGACGGAACTTTCTAAAGAAATTAAGTCAAGGTTAACTGAGCTTAGCGATTATAATCCGGAGATATTTAGTAATGAAGAAGACAGTTGATCTTTTCAAAAAAATAGTAAAACAGTCATTGATGCCGTTATCAGATCAAACTGTATCCGAATGGGCTGATAGCTATAGGATGATATCTGGCGAAGCTGCTGCAGAGCCTGGGCGGTGGCGAACAGATCGTGCTCCATATCAAAAAGCCATTATGGATGCTTTTACTGAACCAGGCATAACCAGGGTGGTTGCAAAGACCGCATCTCAGGTTGGAAAGTCCGATATCATGAACAATGTTATTGGGCGGTTCGCACATCTGGCGCCCGCACCGATAATGATGATCCAACCAACTATCGAAACATCACAGGACTATAGTAAATCACGTATAGCGCCGATGATCAGAGATACAAAAGTATTGAGAGATATTTTTAAAGACGTAAAAAGCCGTGACGCCGGCAATACTATCCTTTCTAAACAATTCCCTGGCGGCAGACTTATAATGGCGGGTGCTAACAGTCCTGCCGGTCTTGCCAGTAAGCCGATAAAAATATTACTGGCAGACGAAGTTGACCGCTTTCCCAAAAGCGCCGGCACAGAAGGCGACCCGGTCAGCTTGGCTGCAAAACGTATGACGACCTTTTGGGATAGCGTCATGGGGCTATTCTCAACACCGACCAATGCTGGAGACAGTCGAATCGAAGATGAATATATAACAGGTACTCAGGAAGAGTGGCAGCATCAATGCCCAAAATGCAAAGAGTGGCATTTAGTCACGCATCGGGATATGCATCCTGACTACGACTGTTCTGTTGATAAAAAGGGAACAAGGCAGGTTATCGTTAAGTCAGTTATTTGGCGTTGCCCAGATTGCGGGTTTGGGTTTACAGAAACTGAAATGCGGCAGGCCGCACAAAAATATATTGCACAGAACGCTTCGGCTCTCACTAAGGGGGTACGGAGCTTTTTTGTTAACTGTTTTGCATCACCTTGGGTGAACTGGTCAGATGTAATGCAGGAATGGTTGGAAGCACAGGGCGATCCAGAGCGTGAAAAAGTAGTTGTTAATACTCGTTTTGGAGAAGCATATGAGCGCAAAGGAAATTTTGAAAGCCATGAGCAGTTTATGCGCAGGCGTGAAAACTATGGCGCCGAGCTGCCGGAAGGCGTACTGCTTTTAACAGCGGCCGTTGACGTACAAGACAACAGGCTCGAGTATGAGATTTGTGGCTGGGGAATGGCTGAAGAATGTTGGGGAATAAAAAAGGGTACTATTTTGGGCGTGCCGGATACACCTAAAGTGTGGGCTATGCTGGACGAACAGCTGGATAAGGAATATCGCTTTGCGTCAGGTAAGGGTCTTTTGGTAGCCAGGACGTTTATAGATTCCGGCGGCCACTACACGAAAGAAGTTTATGCGTACTGTAAAAAACGATTTGCAAGGCAGCGTTTTGCTATAAAAGGTTCATCGACACCAGGAGTGCCGTTATTGCATAAGTACGTTAAGGTTAAAACCGTAAGGGGACATACGATACCGCTGGTAATGCTTGGCACAGATAGCGGCAAACAATATGTTATGGATCGGTTATCGATTGAAGAGCCTGGACCTAAATATTTTCATTTTCCGCTTGATAAGAGTGATAGCGTAACTGTACAGCTAACTCGTGGCTACGATGAATTTTATTTTAAAGGCCTTATATCTGAAACAAAAGAGCCTCGTCGGAAAAATGGAGTATTAGTATATCAGTGGGTAAATATAGCTAAAGATAAACGGAATGAGCCTTTGGATCTGCGGGTTTATAACCTCGCATGTATGTTAAGCGTAAATCCTGATTTCGAGGCTTTGGAAAAATTGATCAACAGCCCGAATGTAATCAAAGAACAATCGGTAAAGTCTAAACTGAAAAACAAGCTTAAATGCGGCTACGGCTGCATTAGAAAAAGTGTGAGGGGGGATTGTTAGTGGCAAGTACGGTACTTAATGAACGGTTAAAGCAGTATTTATCTGCAGAACAGTCTATTTTGGTAGCAGGGCAAAGCTACAGAATTGGCAATAGAACGCTGACGAGAGCTGATTTATCAGAAATAAGAAAAGAAATAAATGATCTTATTGCTGCAGGAGCGACTACGGATGAGGCAATGTATCCAAGAGGGCATCGAACAAAGCAAGTTATTATGCGGGATTAGGAGGATAGATGATGGTGAAACGTAAAAAAGTAATACCGGCTAAGGCCAGGCATCCTACTGAGGGAAATGAAAATAATAAAAAAATAATAATATTGAACAGCGGCTATTCAGAAGGCGGCGCCAGTAGGACACGAAGTACTTTACGTGGCTATAATCCCTTGAAATCCAGTACTAAAGCAGATGTTGATGTAAATTTGGCAACTTTACGAAACCGCAGTGCAGATTTAGTATGTAACTCTCCGCTTGGTTCAAGTGCTATTAATACTTCGCGCAGCAATGTTATAGGCGCTGGTCTTAAGGTTTCTCCTAAAATAGATTATAGGCTGCTGGGATTGACTGCAGAGGAAGCTAAAGAGTGGCAGCGTCAGGCGTTTCGTGAATTTAACCTTTGGGCAAACAGCACAGCTTGTGATTTGTATCGAAAGAATAACTTTTTTGATATGCAGGATATTGCATATATGAGCTATCTTGTAGATGGTGACGGATGGGCAGCGATCAAGTATCGCAGGCCGGTGCCTGATAATCCGTATTGTTTGAGAGTACAGCTTTTTGAGGCCAGTAGGGTCTGTAACCCAAACAGCAGTGGTTCGTATGGTTCTCCATCTTATTACGATGTTGAAATGACTAATAATAAAAACGGGAATCGTATTATCAACGGTATTGAAATAGATTCAGATGGGGCTGTTGTGGCTTATTGGGTCGCAAACAGGGTACCTTTTGATTTAAGTGATCCTGCCGCAGTTTTAAAGTGGCAGCGAGTGGAAGCATTTGGCAAGTTAAGTGGCCGGCCAAATATTTTGCAGATATCGCATGAAGAACGACCGGAGCAGTACAGAGGTGTGCCAATATTGGCGCCGGTGATCGAGGTATTGAAGCAGGTCAGCCGCTATACTAATGCGGAGCTTACGGCCGCCATCATTAAATCGTTTTATACTTTGTTTTTTACGACTAATAACAATACTGATGATATGAATGATGTCCTAAGTTCAACTTATGGTCAAGCGGAAGCCGTAACACCAGAAGACCTGGCTCATGTTGAAGTTGGTCCAGGAACGCTTAATCTGCTGCCTCCTGGTGTCGATGTAAAGTCGATGGACGCAAGCCGTACAATGTCAACTTTTGAACCATTTACAAATATGATGATCAGTCAGATCGGTGCAGCTATTGGCACACCGGCAGAGGTGTTACTTAGTCGTTTTCAATCTTCATACTCTGCGGCACGTGGGGCATTATTACAAGCTGCCAGCAATTTTAAAACCAGACGTACCTGGTTTGCACGTGATTTTTGTCAGCCTGTTTATGAAGTTTGGCTGGCAGAGGCGGTTGCTATCGGTAGAATTAGTGCTCCTGGCTATGGTAGTGATCCAATCATAACTAAGGCATGGAGTAATGCTGATTGGTTTGGCCCTGTTATGGGGATGTTGGATCCAGTAAAAGAGGTAACTGGCGCAGCCTTACGCGTAAAATATGGTTTCTCTACCGGTGAACGTGAATCTGCGGAACTTACAGGGACTGATTACGATAGTAATATCGATCAGATAGCTATAGAACAGCAAACATGGCGAGCTAAAGGATTGGAACCGCCTAAGGCTGATAATACTGGTGGGAATGGAGGTGATAATGATGGGAAAATTTTGGCAGGTGAAGAATGATGTTAGTGGCGACGCTGAAATATTGATCTACGGTCCAATCGCAGCAGAGCGATCCTGGTTTGGTGATGAGGCAACGCCGCAGCAGTTTGCCCAGGATCTTAACGGGCTGGGTGGCAGAGATGTTACCGTACGCATTAACAGCGGCGGCGGTGATGTGTTTGCGGCACATGCTATTCACAATTTGCTCAAAAGCTATAAAGGGCGTGTCACGGCGGTAATTGACGGACTGGCTGCCAGCGCAGCAACGGTTGTAGCCGTGGCGGCAGATAAAATCATTATGCCGTCCAACTCGTTGATGATGATTCACGACCCGTCTATCGGCCTTAGCGGATACTATCCTGCGGCAGAACTGACGAAGTTGGTAGAAGCGCTGGCTACGATCAAAACAAGCATTGTCGCTGCCTATCGCAAGCGTTGTAAGGTATCGGACGAAGAAATCGAAACGATGATGTCCAACGAAACATGGATGGGAGCTGCAGAATGTAAGGAAAAAGGTTTTGCTGACGAGATCATTGGAGGAGTTACTGCAGCGTTAAATGGCAATACTTTAGTGATCAATTCAGTGTCGTATGATTTGAACCATTTTGCTAATAGTGGAGCGGTAAAAAATAAATTTAAACAAAGTGAGGTTAGAGATATGCCAAGTGGTAAATTAGAAAAAATTCTTAATGCTTTAGGTTTGCAGGAACTGTTGGAAGATACACAGACAACAGCTAATGCTTGTGGCCAGACTAAAGCAAATAATACGCTTCCGGCGACGGCTGTTGATAATGCCGCAGCGGTGGAAGCCGCAGTGGCCGCAGAGCGTCAACGTGTACTTGATTTAGAAGCACTTGATGATGGTCAAAATGTCGCAATTACCGCGATCATCAATGAGGCTAAGAAAAGTGGAAAAACTGTTGAGGAAGTAAAAAATTATGTAGAAGCAGTAAAAAATATTGCTCCAGTAGAGGCGGTAGCCAATGCTGCGCAAAATGTTGTAGCCGCTATGGTAGCCGACAATAAAAGTTCCGGTGTTGATGGCGTTGCTGCCAATCCTGCGGCCGATGAGGCTGCTGTAAGTGCGGCGGCAGATGCGAAAGCATTGGATAAGATGGCCAAGGTAATGAATAGTAAATTTGGAGGTGCGAAATAATGGAAATGATTTCCAACATGAACGGAACTCATTATGATGAGCTTATTGGTGGTACAGCAGTACCGGTACTTACTAAAAACGTAACTCTGAAAGGTGTTACGGCCAGCTATAAGCGAGGCACATTGTTAGCTTTAGTTGGCGGTAAATATGAGATTGTAGATAACACAGCATCTGAAAGCGGAGCTGATAAAGCGTCTGTGATTCTTGCCAATGACATTGTTTTATCCGGGGCCGACGTTGTTACTACAGTTTATATCAGCGGTCAATTTAATCGTGAAAAACTTATTGTGGCACAAACATCTGATAATGCCACTGCTCATGAAGAAGAACTGCGTGCGGTCAATATCTATTTGACCAGCGTGAAATAAGGAGGATGAAGATAATGCCTATTAATATTGATGATACCAGAACTTTGCTGCAGGCGATTGAGCGCACCAATCCGCCGACTACGACATTGATTGATACTTTTTTCCCTGCGGTTAAAACCTTTTTGACGAATACCGTGGATATGGAATATCGCAAAGGCGGTCGCAGAATGGCACCGTTTGTGGTACCGGGCAGCAAGGGTGTAAATATGAGCCGTAACGGTTCGCAGATCAGGTCTTATAAGGCTCCGCTGATGCGCCCTAAACGGACTATCGAAGCGTCTGATATTGAGCGTCGTGGTTTTGGGGAAGATATCTACAGCACTCGCACTCCGGCAGAACGTGCGCAAGAATTGCGCGCTTATGACATGGCAGAATTGATTGATGCCTGCGTCCGTCGTCAGGAGTGGATGGCTGCACAGCTTTTGATCAACGGTGAATACGAATGCAAAGGCTATGCCGACGATGGTGAAACTGTTGTTGTTGATACGATTACATTTTCTGAATTTGACAATAAAACAACTCTGTCCGGATCGGACACATGGGATAATGCAAGCGCCCAAATTTATGATGTCATGGGTGACGCATCTCAGAAGATCCGCCGCAACGCGGGTATGATCCCTACAGTGGCCCTGTGTTCACAGAATGTAGTATCCTACCTGCTCAATAACGAACAGCTTTATAAATATTTGTTGGTGCCCAGCCGTGAAAATTTAGCACTGATGAGCATTCAGCCGAAGCTGGTAAGACCGGAATTGCTGCGAGTTGGTTATATTGAATCACTTAATCTGGAAATCTACGCTTATGACGGCGTGTACGAGGGTGACGACGGCAACCTTGCCCAGTATATCCCTGATGATCATATGATTATTGGTGTGCCCGGTCGTGGTAAACGTCTCTTTGGCGCAGTAACGCAGCTTGAAGACGACAAACAATTTCGTACTTATGAAGGCGCGTACATTCCGAAAGTTACCGGTAATACCGAAAGCGATACGACTACTCTGGCTATGTCCAGCCGCTGTGTAGTATGTCCGGAGTTTTTGGATGATTGGGCGACCTTGAAAGTTAAATAAGGAGGTTTGTAAATGCAACAAGTATTGATAAAGAAATTTTCCTTGCGCCGCAATGGAGTTGTTTATAAAGCAGGTACTATTATTGAACTGCCGGATAGCGAAGCTGATGCATTAGTAAAAGAGGCTCCAAAAGAATTTGAAAAAGTTGCTGTTACCGTAATTCCCGATGCTGATACAGGTAGTGATAATAAAGGAGAAAAAGCCTTGAAGGATTATTCGAATGAAGAACTTAAGGCTATGTGTAAAGCCCGCGAGATTGAAATTCCGAAAAACGTTAACAAAGCAAAACTTGTTGAGTTGCTTGAAGCAGTAAATGAGGCTGAGGAGGAGATTCTGCCTCCGGTAAATACAGCAGCAACGGTCAAATGAAAACCTTTCGTGAGCAGATAGCCGCAGATAATACTGCGGCTTTTATAAATTCTTTGGAATTTGCTGAAGAGCATAATCTTAACGGTACGGTATGTAATGCTATATTGCAGGATATATCGGTTGCAGAAAGTTTATCGACAGGAACGGGTAGTACTCAAACTTATCCTGGGATATACGGTAGCCGGCTGCAGGTAAATTGCTTGGCAGTGGATTTGCTGGAGCTTCCTGTATATGGACAGCTTTTCGGCATCGATGATAAGCAGTATCTGGTTGAAAGCTGTGCTGATGATATGGGCGTTCTGACGATCCAATTGGTGGCGAATGACAGATGATATCTATTGATGCAAAGGAAATAGAAAAAGCCAAGAGTCTGCTTAAGAATTATCCTCAGCAAGTAATAGCGGCGGCAGCGAGTGCAATAAATCGTACGTCTGCAATGGTAAAGACTGAAGTATCTAAAACCATCAGAAAAAACTATCTGATATCAGCAAAAGATATAAAGTCTACTTTAAGTATTAAACGTGCTTCTCGGTTAAAGCTTACTGGAATGATCAGTTCTATAGGGCAAGCACCGTTGATCACTGCTTTTAGAGTACGGGCATATAAGAAAGGGCCAGTAAGGGTGCAAGTAATGAAAAAAAATAAACCCAAACCGGTTCTAGGTTTATTTATTGGTTCTTCATTGAAAGGCTATGTTGGAGCTATGCAGCGTAAAAATTTAAGTATGCGTTATCCTTTGCGTATACCTCATGGTCCCAGCGTTCCGCAGATGTTTTCCGCTGACCGTTCAATGAGTGTGATCGCGCCGTTTGCAGAAAAAACATTGAATCAAAGATTTTTACATGAAGTTTCATACCGTTATGGGAAATTTGGAGGACGTTAATGACACAGGTTGAATTAATGGAAAATTTGACGGGTTTTCTAAAAAATATTGTCCGAGAGTATGAATCGCAGCAATCTGATGGGACTTATTCTCCGATAAATGTTTATCCAGGATACCTGCCAGTGAAAACTAATGCCAAGGAAAGTGAATCATGTATTTATGTGCTGGTTCTTGAATGTGAAGATGGTGATGAGCAGAGTGCAGCAAAGGTTGAAATAGGATTTAGTATCATTGACGGTGATACTTCTGAGGGGTGGCGCAGCTTGTTTAATCTTATGGAACATGTACGTCAGGCATTGCTTAAAAAGCGTACTGTAGCAAATAAGCATCGGCTTATACTACCGATAAAGTCTAAAGTAGTAGAAGATCAACCCTTCCCTCAGTGGCAGGGATTAATGACGGTTAGTTATACATTGGGTAAACCAGTAGAGGAGGAAATAAACTATGGCTATTAATAAGAAAAATGTCCAATCAGTAAAATCTGAGCGTTTTATTTATGTTGGTCCGTCTTACAAAAACGGAAAGTTATTGAAATATCAGGTATTCATTGGCGGGTTACCAACTCATATTGATGATGTATTTGAAAAGTGTCCGCAAATAAAAAAACTGTTTATAGCTGTTTCAGAATTGCCAGAAGTTGAAAGGGCTATTGCAAAAGCGGGAACACCTATGAATAAATATTACCAAGCTGCTGTTTTGGCACAAAAGGAGGAATAAGAATATGGCTTATAAACATGGTGTATATACATCGGAGGTACCAACATCGATTGTTCCAGCAGTAAATTCTACTGCTGGGTTACCAGTTGTTTTTGGTACGGCTCCAATTCATTTGGCAAGTAACAGAGCAGAGGTTAATAAACCTATTTTGTGCTATACATATGCAGAAGCGGTAGCGGCTATGGGATATAGTGAAGATTGGGAGAAATACACTCTTTGCGAAACTATTTATAGCCAATATTCGCTTTATGCAGTTTCACCGACAGTTTTTGTTAATGTTTTAGATCCCAAAAAACATAAAGCGCCGGTCAGTGATAAAGAAGTTCAGTTTAACAGTGAAAAAACGGTGATTGTAAATGATCCAGTGTTACTTGAAACATTGAAAGTAAAAAAAGCATCTGCCGGACAACCGCTGACGGAAGGCGTTGACTATGAAGCTGCTTTTGACAGTGATGGGAATTTAGTAATTACTGCATTAAGTGGCGGACAGCTTACGGACAGTGCTTTTTTGGACTATGAAAAAATTGATCCCTCAGCCGTGGATAAGGATGACATTATTGGTGGTATTGATATCAGTACGGGCGCATACACAGGTCTTGAGAATCTTTCAAAAGTATTTCCTCTGTATCGTTTAGTACCTGGTATGGTGCTTGCTCCTGGTTGGACACATGATCCGGAAGTGGCAGCTGTTATGACTGCCAAAGCAAGTACTATTAACGGTTTGTTTAAAGCTTCTGTTTTGGTAGATGTTCCGGCTGACACAGTAAGAAAATATACCGATGTTCCGGCTTGGAAAAATAATAACAATTATGTTGGAGTGGATCAAATAGTCTGCTGGCCTATGGTAAAACTTGGCGAAAAGAAATATCATCTTTCTACTGCGGTAATGGGTGCGATGGGCGTTTTGGATGCAAAAAATGATGATATTCCCTATGAAAGTCCTTCAAATAAAAATATACAAATGGATGGTTTATGTTTGTCTGATGGAACTGAAGTGGTTTTAGATCTGGAACAAGCTAATTATCTTAATGGACAGGGTGTAGTTACTGCTCTGAACTTTATCGGTGGATGGAAGTTGTGGGGGAATCGTACTGGTTGTTATCCTGCAAATACAGATGTAAAAGACAATTTTATTTGTTTACGGCGTATGTTCAATTGGCATGCACAGACCTTTATTCAAAGTTATTGGTCTAAAGTAGATAACCCGATGAACAAACGACTTATTGATCTTGTCGTGGATAGCGAAAATATTCGCATTAATGGATTTGTTTCAAGAGGGTTCTTGCTTGGTGGAAGAATTGAATATTTGAAAGAGGAGAATCCAACAACAGATCAGATGGATGGTATTGTAAGATTCCATACTTATTTTACGCCACCGGTTCCGGCACGTGTCATTGAAAATACTATCGAGTTTGATACGTCTTATCTTGAGACGTTGTTTGGTTAATGAGGAGGATGAAAGATGAGTAATAATGTTGTTCCGGAAAAGCTAATTAACTTTAGAGCCTATAATGACGGAAATGATCTTCTTGGCGTAACTGATGTCCAGCTACCGTCTTTGGATGCAATGACCGAAACAGTAAAGGGTGCTGGTATTGCCGGTGAGGTAGACAGTCCTGTTTTAGGGCACTTTGGGAGTATGGAAACTGTACTTAACTGGCGTACTATTTCTAAACCTGGAATGAACCTAGCATCTCAAAAGGGGGTTAGCTTAGACCTGCGCGGCGCGCAGCAGTTTTACGACCCTGAAAAAAGTGAGTACGTCGTAAAGGCTGTAAAATGCGTGATCCGCGGCGTGCCGAAAAAAACCGAACTCGGCAAATTAGACGTTGGAACGACTACCGGCTCCAGCAACACCATTGAAACTAATTATATTAAAGTGATTATTGCTGGCGAAACCGTGCTGGAAGTTGATAAATATAATTATATTTCTAATATTGGCGGTACTGACTATCTTGCCGATGTCCGTGAGGCGTTGGGTCTGAATTAAAAATAAATAAAGGGGGCGGCCCGCAGAGTGGTGCCCCTTTTAAAATTTGGAGGTAAATGATGAAAGTAGATTATAAAAAACTTAAACAAGGATTGGGAGAACTAACGGGATATGATTTTGCGGCCGCAGAGCAGCAGGCAAGGATTCTTGGAGATGGTACCCCGGAAATTGTGTACTCTAAAACATTCCATGCTGTTATTGCGGCGAAGGTTTTAGGTGTCACAATTGATGATATTAAGGGTTTGCCAATTAGGGAATATGTTGCAGTGACTTCTAATGTATCAGTTTTTTTAGTAGGCACTTTGACCGATCAAGCCCTGCAGGAGTTATCCGGGAAATAGCAGTATGCTTATTTGAATATGGTAATGTTCATTTTTGGTTTAATCAACCAGTGAACGAATTAGAGAAATGGCTTGAAACAATAAGTGCCGTAAATAAAAAAAGAAAGCCCACTGCATGAATAATGCTGTGGGCTTTTAACGTAAATATTCTTTTTTTATTGGGGAACGCGAACAAACTTCGTCACAATCTTTTAATACTGCTATCACTTCTGGATCGTGAATGCCATCATATGTGTCAGGATCATAGAGGGGCTTGTAGACGCCATCATATTTAGCAGAAGAATCATATTGTAATGCTTTTTCTTCCCGTCTATTTTTTATCATTGCATGAAAGAACCCGACTATACACATCAATATAAAACCAATACAAAACAAAATTGCAAGAATAATCATAAAGCTCACCTCTTTATAGTTATTATACTATAAATTTTTAATGGAGGCAAAAAATGGCGAATATATTTACGACAGCATTTGTTATAAATGGAATGCTATCTAATAGTTTTACATCATCGACCAAGATGGCAAATTCGCAATTGACAGAATTACAACAGACTGTTAAAAGAATAGATCTTGCTCAAAAAAAATTAAATGCTGAGTTTACTAATGGAGCTATGAGCGTAGAGCAATATGAAAGAAAAATGGGTAGATATCAAGATACGCTTAATAAAACTCAGCAACAACAGAAGTTGTTACAGGATAGATTGAATAAAAAAAATATTGCAAATTCTCAGTTTGTAGAGAGACGCCAAAGTTTCTTAACTACCGCAGCTGCTATTGGCACTATTGCTCAGCCGTTCATCTCTGCAGCTCAGACTGCAATGAAATTTGAATTTGCTATGTCGAAAGTTGGTGCTATTGCAAATGCTACAGGGCCTGAATTATCTTTGTTGACGCAAACAGCAAGGTCATTGGGCGAACAAACAAAGTTTACTGCGACGCAATCCGCTGAAGCAATGAGTTATCTGGGGATGGCCGGTTGGAAGACAAATGAGATTGTTGCAGGTATGCCAGGATTATTAAATTTAGCTGCTGCCGGCAATACTGATTTAGCACGTACTGCAGATATTGTTTCTGATAATCTGACTGCTTTTGGTTTAAGTGCTGATAAAGCGCAACATATGGCTGATGTTTATGCTGTTACTATAACATCCACAAATACTAATGTGGAAATGTTGGGAGAAACGATGAAATATGCTGCTCCTGTAGCACACGCATTTGGGGCATCGATGGAGGAGACAGCCGCTTTAGCAGGTATTATGGCTAATAGTGGCATTAAAGCGAGTAATGCAGGTACAGCGCTGAGAGCTGGTTTAATTAGATTGGCCGGACCGCCTAAAATGGCAAGTAAAGCGCTAGAGCAGCTGGGGCTGTCAATGGAAGATTTGACAAATGAACAAAAAGAAGCTGCAATGGCTTTAAAAACTTTGGGTATTGAAACTGGCAATGCAGAAGGACCTCAAAAGATGGCTATCATAGTAGGCCAATTGCAAGAACGAATGAAAGGATTAAGTAAAGAAGAACAGCTGGCTATGTCGAAAGCTATTTTCGGGCAGCAGGCAGCAGCGGGGTGGCTGGCAGTACTACAGGCAGGACCTAAAGTGCTTGGTGATTTGACCAATTCTTTAGTTAACAGTGATGGTGCGTCTGAAAAAATGGCAAAGCAGATGAATGCTAATGCAGAAGGTGCAATTATACGTCTTTCTTCGGCATTTGAGTCGTTGCAAATATCATTAGCAAATGGATTTTTACCTGTCATAGCTAATGTAGGTGATTCTTTAGCTGTATGGACGGGGAAGTTATCGGCTTTAGCTACAGCACACCCAATAGTAGCACAGGGGATCATATACACTATTGGAACTTTTGGGTTATTATGGCTTACATTTAAAACGGGTAGAGCTATTATTTCCGGCTATAATGCGTTTATGGCTACCTGTGCTTTATGGCAGACGACTTTGGGAAATTGTACGGCAGTATTAAGATCAAAAACAATGCTTCTTGCCGGCACACAAAGGACTGTGGCTTTGGCAACGAAGCTGTGGAGTGGTGGAATGATGTTGGTAAATGCGGCTATGGCAGCTTGCCCTATTGGTTGGTTATTGATTGGAATCAGTTTATTAGTCGTTGCCGGAACTATTTTATACAGGCATTGGGATACAGTCAAACAGTTCTTTACAACTTTGTGGGACAGTCCAATAGCTAGAATAGCCTTTTTTGTCACTGGGCCTGTAGGTTGGATCATTGGCGCGGTTACTGCAATAATTGCTAACTGGGATACATTAGCGGCATATTGGGATTATTTTTGGGATAATCCATCTGCTGCAATATTTAGATTCACAAGTTATATTCAGGAACAATTTACAAGTGCTGAAACCTGGCTTCGCGAAAAATGGCAATCCATTAGTAATTTTTTATCTACACCTATTTTTGGTAAAGTGAATATTACGGCATCTGGTAATGGTGCAGAGGTTGCAGAAAATGCGTATGGCGGTATTTATGGCAGGGGGGCATTTCTTACTACTTTTGCGGAAACCTCTGGTGAAAGCGCGATACCGCATATTCCCAATAGACGTAATATAGGATTGTTGGCCAAAACTAATGAAATCATGGGGAATCCATTGGGAACTGGTGGCGGAATAACGACTACCTTTGCGCCGCAGATCACAGTGCAAGGGAATGCGGATACTGCTGAAATTTCAACTTTATTAGATCAAAAAATGCGTGAATTTAAAGCAATGTTGGCAGAAGTGCAGAATCAGAACAGGAGGCTTTCGTATGGCTAAAACCTATTACACAATCCAGGGCGATATGTGGGATGGCATAGCAAAAAAGTTATATGACGATGAAAGTGGCGTAAACGCGCTGCTGGAAACAAATCAGCAATATGCTGATATAGTTGTTTTTCCGGCAGGTATTATTTTGGATGTGCCGGATTATGAAAAGCCTACTCCGACCAACTTGCTGCCGCCGTGGAGGCGTTAAATGGAAGCACGTAGAATATCGGTGATCATAAAATATAATAATAAAGATATCTCAGTTGATATCAGTAAATATCTAAAAATCATCAGCTATACCGATAATCTATCGGGAGAAGCCGATGATTTGCAGATAACACTGGAAGACAAGGCGGGGCTTTGGCAATCGACATGGATGCCGGAAAAAGGAGCACTTCTAGATGTAATTCTGCAGCAAAAATATTGGCAAACTTTGTCGGCGTTACCACAAAGTTTGCGTTTGGGATTGTTTGAAATCGATGAAATAACAAGCAGCGGCTATCCGTCAGAAGTACAAATAAAAGCAGTTTCCGTGCCTGATAATAATACTCTTAGAGGTACTGAACGTAGCCGGAGTTGGGAAAAGGCAAAGCTGCAGGTAATCGCTAATGATATAGCTTCAGCTGCAGGAATGTCATTGTTTTGGGACACAGAAGAAAATCCGGTGCTGGATAGGGCAGAACAGACAGAACAGTCTGATCTGTCTTTTTTATATGCGATTTGTAAGGATAAAGGCCTGGCATTGAAAATAAGTGATAAAAAAATCATTATTTTTGATGAAGCAAAATATGAAGCGGAAAAAGCAAAGATAACAATAGTAAAACCAGGTACCGTTTATAAAAAAGAGTCTGGAATGAAATATTTGTTTGTTGGTACTGGCTACAGTTTGCGTACTAAAATTAGAGATATTTATGCTGCCTGCAGAGTTAGTTATCAGCAGGGCAGTTCAAAATCTAATATTGAGGCAACTTATACTGCTGCTGGTAAAAAGGGAAAAACATTGCAAGTAAATGAACAAGTTGAAAGTGTTGCGGAAGCATTAAATTTAGCAAAAAAACGGTTGCGCGAAAAAAATAAAGACGAAGTTACTGGATCTTTAAATATGTTGGGAAACTTTGTCTTATTATCTGGGGTTACAGTTAATTTATTAGGATTTGGAGCTTTTGATGATAAGTACTTGATAACCAGAGCATCACATGATATTGGCAGCGGTTATACGACAAATATCGATGTAAGAAGGTGTTTAAATGGATACTAATTTTATAAAAAACATAATTCGTATCGGGAGGGTATCTTCTATTGACGTCAATACAAATACTGCAAGAGTAGCTTTTTCTGATAAAGACGATTTGGTATCTGGTAATTTGATGATTGTAAATCGCGGAAGCATGGTTGACAAGGATTACTGGATACCTGATATTGATGAGCAAGTTCTGTGCTTAATGATGCCAAATAAAAGCGGACAGGGATTAAATGAAGGGTTTATTTTAGGATCTTTTTTTTCGGCAGAGGACGCACCGCAGGAGCGAAGTGCTGATGTAAGGGCTGTAAAATTTGGTGATGGTACTGTTATAAAGCATGATCGTAAATCCGGAAGTTTAACTGTAAATGCTACAGGTGATATTAGTATTATTGCTGGTGGCAGTGTTACTATTAGAGGAGAAACTGTGGAGATAAATTAGGTGAGGAGATAGAAAAGTATGTTATAATAACCTCATAATATTTTATGAGGTGTTAAAATGAAATATAAAGGTTATGGACAGAGCGCTATTATGGCTTTTGAACTGATGAAAAATGATGGCATACCGGCAAGAGAAGCATGGCAAATTGCAGTTGAAAAAATATTTAAAGGAAAGCCAAGCAGTATTGCTAAAGGATGCCCTAGAAATGTTTTTTTATATTTAGTTGGTGCCAATTGTAAAAATGGTAAGAATGCAAGTTATGCTAGGGAGGCGCTGAATATATTAGATAATATGGATGAAATAGAAGAAGCAGAAATCAATAATATGCCTCCTAAGGAATTTTGGATAGTTAAAATGAATAAAGGAAAAAACTATAATAATCAAATTGATGTTGTTTTTGCGTTAAGAAGCAAAGGGTATATATAATAAAAAAAGCACTCCTTAAGGAGTGCTTTTTTAATGGGAAAGTTAATGTTTATGGTATGTTCCGGTTCTTCTATCCCAATGTCCACCGTTAGAATCCGTTCTACCTGGATGAGCAAACGCCGTAGCGGCTAAAGCTAATGTAAAAACTAAAATTAAAAATAGAGCAGTTAATTTTTTCATGAATAACACTTCTTTCTTATTTAATTTTTACTTCGCAGTTGAAGAATTTTAAATATTGACCATCAGATACCTGGATGTAACGGTCTCCTGTGAATAAATCATTGGAAATAATGGAACTCATATTGTGGCTGCTATCTCTGGAGACTTCGATATAGCTGTCTCCACCGTTAGAAGTGACTTTGTATTCTCCAGCAGGGAAATCAATACCTACTTTGTACATACCGGAAGGCAACATACCATTTTTTAATTCTACTTTAGGTGCATCTTTGGCCGCATAGATAGTACCACGTTGTACTTTTAGATATTGACCGTCTTGAACTGTAATAACACTTCTGTTTTTAAAGACATCATTTGCTATGATACTGCTGAAATTACCAGTTGAATCGCTGGCCAGTTCAATATAACTGTCGCCATTTGAGATAACAACGTACTCTCCGGCAGGCAAGTCTTTACCAATTTTATATTGGCCTGCTGAATAAGTTTTTACTTTAGGTGCGTCTTGCGTGGTTTTAGTCGTAGCTGAGGAAGAAGTTGATTTTGTAGAGTTATCTCCTGCACAACTTCCAATTAAAACCAGTAAAACGATAAGACCTGCTCCCCATTTAAGGATTTTTTTCAACATAAAAACATCTCCAATTCTTTATCATTTTTAACATTATAACATATTTTTCAAAAACTTCACAAATATTATAGAGTATAAGTGATGATTATAAAACAATAAAAATACTTGACTTTTGCACGTACAACAAATATAATAAATGTACGGGCGAAAAGTGAGGTGATGTTATGAGCCCACGAATAGGTAGACCAAAAACTGATAACCCTAAAAATATTAGGCTGGAAATACGTTTAGATAAGAAAACTAGCGAGATTTTAGAAAAGTGCTCGTCAGTTTTAAATTTAACAAAAACGGATGTAATAAAACAGGGAATTAGTTTGGTTGAGAAAAGTATAAAAAAATAAGGTATTGCTCCGACGGCTAAATCAGGAAACAATACCTTATCCTGAAGGTTTCCCTTCATGGAATATTGTAACATGGGGGGGAACATCTTTCAAGTTAAAATGAAAGGGTGTTCCGAATGAACAAATTACAAGTATTCGAAAATAAAACTTTTGGTAAAGTTAGAGTAATTGAAAGAAATAATGAACCTTGGTTTGTAGGTAAAGATGTTGCAGAAGTGTTGGGGTACAGCAATCCAAGCAAGGCTGTCATTGCCCACGTCAAAGATTGTCACAAGAAGCAAGAAATGATAGCACATTCCCAAAATGGGAATGTGGTTACTAAAACAACATTAATCGACGAAGCTGGATTATACTCATTAGTCCTTCGTTCAAAATTGCCAGCTGCTGAAGATTTTCAGGAATGGGTTGTTGCTGAGGTAATTCCTTCTATTCGCAAAACTGGTAAATATATTGCACCAAAGCAGCAAACTGCAATTCAACAGCAACGTGTAGAAGCTATGCTACTGAATGCTAAAAGTAGGCAGTCTAAATTATGGCTTACTATTGCTGAAAAAACTGACATCCCAGAATATAAGCATATCTGCCAACAGAAAGCAGCAGAGGTTTTGAGCGGTGTACCGTTACTACCAATGGAAGAAGCTAAAGAAATTACTTATTCGGCAACAGATATAGGTAAAATGCTTGGAATATCTGCAAATAAAATAGGTAAGATAGCCAATCAGTATAATCTTAAAACTCCGCAGTACGGAAAGTTATTTTACAGCAAATCTGAATATAGCTGCAAAGAAGTAGAAACATTCCGTTACTACGAATGCGCCATTCCAAAATTCAGAGAAATTCTGAAAGGTGGTGCAGTAGCATGATTTTGACAGATGCCGTAAAATTAGCTGGGTATCAGGAAGTGCCATGCTACAATCAAGAAGTTATAAAAGGGTTACGTGATATAGTGGAGCGTGAAAAACGGGAAAGTAACTATAACGATTTACCTTTTATGGCGTGTTTGATGGGTTATTTGTATGGAGTTACGCAAGGCGTTCGTAAAGAACGGCAAAGAAGAAAAAGTAGATAATCGCTAACTAAAGCGTCCTTATTTTAAGGGCGCTTTTTCTATATACAAAAATACTTAAAGGAGGTGGGTAAATTGCAGGCGACAAGATTAGGCGATACTGATACGGGACATGATGCTTGTCCAGGGACTGTGCTTGTGAGTGCAAGTACGAATGTAATAATTAACGGTAAAGGTGCAGGACGTGTCGGCGATAGTTATGCTCCGCATGGATGTATCGTGCATCCAGCACATACAGCGCATATCGCCAGCGGCAGCAGCACAGTTCTTATTAATGGACTGCAGGCAGCAAGGGTAGGTGATCCGATAGACTGTGGAGGCAGTGTTGCTTCTGGAAGTCCGGATGTAATCATAGGAGGTTAATATGCAAGTTGGATCTATGGGAGATATCCCTTTTGTTGTGTCATATGGCAAAATCCGTACTTTTAGTGATTATGGACGTAGTGGTTCCGGCCGCTGGGCAAAGCACGATTTGATTGGTCGTAAACCTGTAATGGAGTTTTTAGGACCCGACGTTGAAAAAGTTAGCATGAAGATCCAGCTGCGCACTGATCACGGCATAAATCCCGAAAGCGAGCTGGAGCGGTTGCGGAAAATGAGGGACACAGGCGCAGTTTTTCCGTTTATTTTAGGTGGCGCGCCGGTATCTGATAATTATTGGCTGCTGGAGGATATAGGGGAAAACGTAAGCTATTGGCGGGCAGGCGGTAAAATACTTTCCGTTAGCGTCAATATTACATTGACTGAATATTCTACAGAGGAGGTGCGCTGATGGAGTTTGAGCTTACTGCGGGAGAAAGAGTTGACGTAGATTTTGCCCCACAAAATGTGCAAATGGAAATTTTACAAAATTGCAGTACAATACTTAGCACGTCTAAGTTTAGCGTACCGTTAGACCGTGACTTTGGCGTTGACGCAAACTATGTAGATGCGCCGCTGCTATCGGCTAAAGCGAAAGCAGAAAGTGAAATATTTGCTGCATTAAAAAAATATGAGCCGCGAGTTACGGTAAAACAAATTACATGGCGCTCTGATGTGGAGGGCGTTTTAAGGGCGAAAGTGAAGGTGGTCATAAATGAAACTTAGTGATCTGCCGGACATTGAATTTGTTAGTGCAGACGAACAAGAAATATTATCGGATATCATAAAGCTTTATACGGAAATAACCGGAAGAACCCTTGCACAAGGTGATCCTGTCCGGTTATTTTTATGCGTGATTGCGGCCATTATCCTGATGCTGTGCAATAAGATCAACTACACCGGCAAACAAAATCTATTGCGATATTCGGCAGGTGCCAACCTGGATCACTTGGGCGTACTTGTCGGGGCAGAACGTATTGGCGCCAAGGCCTCTGTCACGACAATTAAAATAACCCTGTCGGATGTGCGGTCCGTTGCGACAAACATTCCAGCAGGTACGCGGGCGACAGCTGGAGATAATGTGTTTTTTGCTATTGATCAGGATGCAACGGTCATAGCTGGACAGTTGGATGTTTCTGTAGCGGCTACCTGTACTGTGGCTGGTGTTCTCGGTAATGGCTATCTGCCGGGAGAAATCAATAAGATTGTTGATCCAATTCCGTACGTCGCTGGAATGGTCAATACCACAACGTCGGAGGGAGGTTCAGATGTCGAGAGTGACGATTCTTTGCGTGAGGCTATTCGCGAGGCTCCGGAGGGATTTTCGGTAGCTGGACCAGTGGGCGAATACATTAAAATTGCCAAACGAGCTTCGTCTTTGATTGTTGATGTATCGGTAATATCACCGGAGCCGGGGCAAGTACTGATAACACCGCTACTTGTAGGCGGTGGAATACCGGGAAAAGAAATGCTGGATATCGTAGAGGCAGCGTGCAGTGATAGATCTGTAAGGCCGCTCACTGACCATGTGCGTGTGGCTGCTCCGGAGGTTGTCAATTATGATCTTACACTCACGTATTACATTGACCGGGCAAATGAAGCTAAATCTGTTGCCGTTCAAAGCGCGGTAGCGAAAGCGGTGGAGGATTATATCGATTGGCAAAAATCTAAGCTTGGCCGTGATATCAATCCGGACGAGTTAATCTGTCTTATTAAAAATGCTGGCGCCAAGCGAGCGGTTATATCTTCGCCTACTTTTCGGATCGTTGCTGATAACCATGTAGCGATAGCTGAAAATGTTAATGTTACATTTGGGGGGCTAGAAAATGAATGATCTGCAAAATTTGAATTTAATCGAGTTGCTACCCACTAGCATTGCAAGCGACGAAACGATAAGAAATATCTGTAATGCCATTGCAGAAAAATTACAAACGATTAATGAAAAAGCTGAATTAGTTTTGTTGCTGCCTCGATTGGATCAGTTGCCGGAAACATTGGTGGATGAACTAGCTTGGCAATATCATGTTGATTTTTATGATTATGCGGCAGATATCAATAAAAAAAGGGCATTAGTGCGCAAGGCCATTGACTGGCATCGGAGAAAAGGCACTCCTGCTGCAGTAGAGGAAGTATGTACAGCTGTTTTTAAATCAGCAAAAGTTTATGAGAATTGGGAATATGGTGGGAAACCATATCATTTTCAGGTAAGAATGATTTCAGAAGGCATTCCAGATAAATCTGTTTTGGACAATTTGTATAGGGCAATTAAAGAAAGTAAGAATGTTAGGAGTTGGCTTGACGCTTTAAGTTTTGACCGTCAAATAGCTGGCTCCTTATTTGTTGGAGGGGTCTATTCTTCAATGAGAAAAGTGGAGATTTTCCCATCACAGATAAAACCACAGATTTTAAATATCAATAATTATTTTGGAGCTGCAATCTATGTACACAAAGGAGTTGAAGTAACATGCCAAACTGGGCAAATTTAATGTTGACTAAACAAGGAAAGGTATTACAGGCAAAAGCTATTGCTGGTAGTACATTAACGATCACTAAGATGAAATTGGGTTCTGGTATTATTCCAGATGGAGTATCGCCAGAAGATCTTACTGATTTGATTCAACCCAAACAAGCTTTAGGATTAACGGCAATCAGTGTTAATGGTGGATTAGCTAAAATTCAAAGTATTGTTACTAATGCTGAACTTTCAGAAGGGTACTATATTCGTGAATGTGGTGTATTTGCAAATGATCCTGATGTTGGGGAAATAATGTATGCAATAATGACAGATACCTCCCCTGATTTTCTGCCTTCCGCATCAAGCTCTGTTGTGATTTCAGAAGAATTTAGTATTAATGTAGTAACGGAAAACATGGCGAATATAACAGCAATTATTGATCCTGAAGGTATAGTAACAGTGGCTAATGCAAGAAAAATTGCAGAGGATAAAGTTACTGAGCATAATGAAGACACAGAAGCTCATCCAAATGACTTTAATTTAAAAGGCATTACTATTGGCAAAGATAATGTTATTGCAACTAAAAAGGGAGATTTACTAACTCTTTTGGCAGGGAAAGGAATTAATTTACTTAGTGATATTAAAAATAAGATAATCACGATCGTTGGAAAAAGTAAGAATGCATGGAATCCGAATGAGGAAATTATAGCTGGAGATATAAGATATACCGAAGACGGTAACGGTCCAAGTTGGGTTTATTTGTTATGTAAAACTGCAGGAACTACAGGTACCATTGAACCGATTTTAGAAGCTAATGCTGTTGTAGGACAGGAGATAAATGACGGCAGTGTTGTATGGACGGTACAAAAAAACAGTAATGCATTAAGCTTTGCTGGAAAAGAAGCAGATCTTTTTGCATTATTAAATAGCCCTGATTTTAAGGGAACTCCTACAGCACCAACAGCAGCCAAGACGGTAAATAATACTCAAATTGCTACAACTGCTTTTGTTCATTTGCTTGCTGGAGCCGCTAATAATGGTGGTATAGTCGATTCGTTGTTGGCTCAAAATGGCTATGTAAAATTCGCAAATGGTTTAATTCTACAGTGGGGAATGACGGTAAACCAGGCTACTACTTTTACCTATCCAATAGCGT
>OODG01000366.1_pt1 | contig 32224 bp, 35 predicted proteins | sample 1671621 | NCBI WGS metagenome assembly OODG01 (sample SAMN06348175, study PRJEB24527) | human gut metagenome | biome: human gut; feature: ankylosing spondylitis patient; material: feces | host: Homo sapiens | place: China | collected 2015-10 | reverse complement strand
ATGCGGGCCTGACTATATCGACACTCGTCATCATAGAATGGCTGCCGGTAATCCGTCCGTGAACTTGGATCTCTTTATGATGTCAGAGGCACACGTGCGTGATTTGTATGCCGGCTATACGGAAAAAGCGGATGTGGCGGTAACCGAAGGCGTGATGGGATTGTTTGACGGGTATGACGGTATGAAAGGGAGCTGTGCGGAAATCGCCTGTATGCTGAAAATACCGGTAGTCCTGATTGTAAATGCGAAAAGTACGGCATATTCGGTGGCTCCTTTATTGTACGGGTTTAAACAATTCAACAAGCAAGTGCAGATAGTTGGGGCTGTCTTTAATTTTGTTGCTTCCGAAAACCATTATTCTTTTTTGAAACAGGCTTGTGAAGATGCCGGAGTCGAGGCATTGGGATATCTTCCCAAGTGTGCGGATGTGGAGATCCCCAGCCGTCATTTAGGGTTGTCTCTCGATGAAGATTTCTGCTTTGAAGAGTTCGCCGACCGTGTAGCGGAACTTGTCGAAAAGCATGTAAACATCAATCGGTTGCTGGAGTTGACAAAACCAGTTGCGACAGCTGTCGTTCCTATATCCGCAGGTCGTCATATCTATAAACGTGAGCCTTCTTTCCCTATTGCGGTAGCCTGCGATCCTGCATTCAATTTTGTATATGAAGCGAATATTCGCTATCTGCATCATTTAGGGGAAGTTACGTATTTCAGTCCGTTGGCAGACACTTCTTTGCCGGATGCTGGTTTCGTGTACCTTCCCGGAGGTTATCCGGAGTTATATCTTGCTGCTTTATCGGCAAACAGGCAGATGCTTCAATCCATTCGCCGGTATGTTGAGAGTGGAGGAAAATTGTTGGCTGAATGTGGAGGTATGATGTATCTATGTGACGAGATACGAGATAAAAATGGATACGTTTATCCGATGGCTGGCGTGTTGCACCAGTCTGCAACAATGGAGAATATGAAGTTACGCCTGGGATATCGCACCTTATTATACAACGAAACTCGTCTGAAAGGGCATGAGTTCCACTATTCCCGTCTGGTGGAACAACAGAATCCGCTTCCGTCCTGCGCTGTTGCTTATACTGCCAAAGGAGTGGAAACGGATACTCCGCTTTATCATTATAAAAATGTTTGGGCAGGATATACGCATTTGTATTGGGCGGATCCGGTCGGAAACGAATGGTTTACCAAATTTGTCATCGATGGCAATACTTGAAGTCTGTATACAAATAAATAAGAAAGATGAAAATATATACGCGTGGAGGAGATAAAGGTCGTACTGGGATTCATGGAGGCGAGCGGGTGGATAAAGATGATATCCGGATCGAAGCGAACGGGACACTGGACGAGGTGAATGCTGAAATAGGCATTATCCGTGCATTACTCCCGGCTGAACATGAATGGCAAAGCTTGCTGGGGAAAATACAAATGGAGATGATGGCGGTCATGTCACATGTGGCGACTCCATCGGCTATTCGTGATAAGAATCCGAACAAAATATCCGATGATCTGGTTCTTGTTTGTGAGGAACAGATCGATGCTTTGTCGGCAAAGATGGAGGATAACGGTTATTTTATCCTGCCTGGCGGCTCTTTGGTTTCTGCTCACTTGCAGTTGGGCCGTACGATCGTACGCCGTGCCGAACGCCGTCTGTGGACGTTGAACCGGAAAGATCCGGTTTCACCAGGGATCATGCAGTTCGTGAACCGCCTTTCCGATTTGTTTTTTACAATGGCGCGTTATGAAATGTTTTGCCAGGGGAATGCGGAGGAACGTTGGCAGTCGTTTTTGTATAAGCGGAAAAAGCAGGACAATACCTGATGATGCATAAAAAAGGAGTGTTCACATTTTTGTGAATACTGGGAGAATATAGTATATTTGTACGCAAATACGAGAACGATATGTTTGTTACATTCGAAGAAGCATATTTGCGTGACCTTTATGAGAAAGGAAAGACTGATGACAAGAAGCATCGTTATCAGCCTGATGTGATAAGGCGTTATCAAAAGTGTATAGATTTTCTTTTGGATGCCAAGAAGGTAGAAGAACTTCTTTTGATAAATTCCTTGAATTATGAGATGCTGAAAGGCGATAAGGCTGGTATTTCATTTGTACGGGTGAATAATAAGTATCGAGTTGAGTTTACCGTAAGGGATTCGATAGAAGAACCGATTGTTACCGTATGTAATATAATAGAATTATCAAACCATTATAAATGATTGTAGCTATGATTACACTTCAAGGTATTGATCCTAAAATGATCGCCAATAATTTAACTCCATCCAACCCCATACATCCAGGCGAGTTGATAAAGGATGAGATAGAATATCGAGGTATTTCGCAGCGGAAATTGGCATTGCAAATGGGGGTTTCTCCGACATTGCTGAATGAAATATTGAATGGAAAGCGTTCTGTTTCGACAGAATATGCTCTTTTGTTTGAAGCGGCGCTTGGTATTGATGCAGAAGTTTGGATTCGTCAGCAAGCTCGGTATGACATGCAAATGGCAAAATCCGATACCTCTTTTTTGGAGAGATTGGCCCATATTAGAAAAATAGCGGCAGTATTATAGTAGGCACAGATTAAAATTAAGAATAGATATGACATCCGTAAAAAAATATATCGAGTCCAATAAAGACCGTTTCATCGAAGAGCTTTTCTCTTTGATCCGTATTCCATCGATAAGTGCCAAACATGAACATAAGCCTGATATGGAGGCTTGTGCAAAACGCTGGACAGAACTCTTGCTTGCAGCCGGTGCCGATAAAGCGGTTGTGATGCAGACCGAAGGCAACCCGGTTGTGTATGGGGAAAAGATGGTTTCTCCTGAGGCGCAGACCGTTTTGGTTTATTCGCACTATGACGTAATGCCCGCCGAGCCGTTTGACCTGTGGAAGAGTCGCCCGTTCGAACCCGAAATCCGGGACGGCCGTATCTGGGCGCGTGGTGCGGATGATGATAAAGGGCAGGCCATGATGCAGGTAAAAGGTTTCGAGACTGCCCTGAATCTGGATTTGCTGAAATGTAATGTGAAGTTTATCTTCGAGGGAGAAGAAGAGATCGGTTCGCCGAGCCTCGAAGCCTTCTGCCGTACACATAAAGAATTGTTGAAAGCGGATGTGATCCTGGTTTCCGATACCAGCATGGTCAGTGCCGAAACGCCATCCCTGACAACCGGACTTCGTGGGCTTGCCTATTGGGAGATCGAGGTCACGGGTCCTAACCGCGATTTGCATTCCGGGCATTTCGGTGGTGCGGTTGCCAACCCGATCAATGTGTTGTGTAAGCTGATGGCCGATATAACAGATGCTGACGGGCGCATCACAATCCCCGGTTTCTACGATGATGTGGAAGATGTTTCGCCTGCCGAACGCGAGATGATCGCCCAGATTCCATTTGATGAAGCGAAATATAAAGCGGCCATCGGTGTGGATGAGTTGTTCGGTGAAAAAGGATATTCCACGTTGGAACGCAATAGTTGCCGTCCTTCCTTCGATATCTGCGGCATCTGGGGCGGTTATATGGAAGAGGGCAGCAAGACGGTTCTTCCTTCCAAAGCATACGCCAAAGTTTCCTGCCGTTTGGTTCCGCATCAGGATCATGGGAAGATTTCGAAACTGTTTGAAGAGTACATCGCTCGTGTGGCTCCGGCTTATGTCAAGGTAAGAGTGACGCCGCTCCTTTCGGAGTGTACTGACGACATTTTGCCGCTTGCAGAGTTTTTTCGGGAGCGGTACTCGAAAGAGCTGCGGCGAGAAACACACAAATTTGCGGAAAAGGATGCAGGACTGTTGCTCGCCTATGCATGGCCGGGCAATGTGCGGGAGTTGCAGAATAAGGTCAAACGGGCGGTACTGTTGGCCGAGAACGGCATTGTCCGTGTGGCGGACATGGGATTGGAGCCAGCCGAACCGACAAGCGACACGGGGCATTCGCTGGCCATCAGGGACGAGGCAGGTGAAAAACGCCGTATCGTCGAAGCCCTAAAACGATGTGGTGGCAATCGGACGGAAGCGGCAAAACTGCTGCGCATTGACCGCGCCACTCTCTACCGTAAAATAATAAAATACGGGCTGAATGAATAATTAACGGACATATACCCCTTGTATCTCACTGAAAAGGTGTATATTTGGACTGAAAATAGAAAAATATCGGTGGCAGCCAACAACCTGCTGCCGTAATTATACATAAGTACGCAAGACGTTTCCGACGTAAATCTGGAAAATTAACTGAAAGGGACTATTGCGTGAGGCTTATGCTATGCTTTTGCGTAGCGTGCGCTCACGTACTCCTTTCAGGGCTTTCCAGAGCCTACGTCGGAGGTAGTGTAGATGCACGCTACTTTCTTTTATTTAGGCAAAAGGATATGGCAAAGGTACGGATTGTTATTGCAATGACATTGGACGGTTGTCTCCCCATAAAGGAGGATAAGCGGTTGGAGTGGTTGAAAACAGACCGCAGGGGCTTTCGCCGCTGGAACGAATCGTGCGACCGCCGTTTGTCTAACGATGAACCTTTCGTCGATTTCTTATGTATGAAAGACCGCCCCGACAACCATGCGACCTATCTTGCCGAGATCTACGATGCCGGACATCTGCATCTGCTACGCGGTCTTTTCCTTTATCATGCAGTTGATGAAATCGTCTTCTACCTGCTGCCTGTAACCCTGAACGGCGGCATCTTCATCGTCGGGGAATTTTCCGCTACGGAATGGAGAATCATGCATACAAAACGTTACAGAAACGGTATTTGCCGGATCATTTACCACAAGATGTTGCAATAGACTATTGCAGAATGCGAAAAAATGTTGCAAGCTGCAACACGAAAAAAGGCTCAAAATATAAAGGTAAAAAAAATATATCGTTGAAAGTCAGGAGTATATTTGTAAAAATGTTCTTGATTACCTTTTCAGGTTCAGGTTTTGTCTCTTGTTTCTATGATGTCCGTTTAGCAACAGGGCAAAAACAATGAAGTACGAACCTAATAATCTTGAATGATATGGACTATCAAACATTGACTGAATGTGATTTTTTCCGTTTCGTCAGTCAGAATACAGAGGCCGCCAAAATTCGGATTGCCTACGATGAATTTTCACAAACGATATTCCACTCCTACGTGGAGGCTGGCAATCCCTATCGGTTGCTTTTCGCGCTGATTTATGCAGAAGTGGAACTGCAAAGCCTCCATGATACCCTTTCCGATGAAAAGGACGGGAAAGCCGCCTATCTGAAAAAAGCCCTCGCGCTTGTGCGGCGTATGCTGGAAAACCTACAAACCCAAGTACCGCAACTATCCGCCATTCCCCTCAATAATTCTCCCTCACCTTTCCGTTGGACGGGCAGTCTCGTCGAATTGATAGAGGTCATCTATGCCCTCGATGAGATGGGCTGTATCAACGACGGACAGAACGACATCAAGGAGCTGACGGCATTTTTCGGCTCACAGCTCGGCATGGAGATCAAAGACAGCCATTGTTATAACGCCTATACGGACATGAAACGCCGCAAGAGCGAGAGCCGCACCTATTTCCTCGACAGGATGCGCGAACGTCTGAACCTGCGGATGCAGCGCGACGACACCAAAGAGAGAGCGAGACGATAAATAAACGAGAGAGCTGGCGGTTTCCTTCCGTTTATTTTGCTATATTTGTGCTATAAATTATTCGTTATCAGATGGAAGAGGAAAACATAACATCTTTATATGATCCCAATTTTATCGGGGAAATCAAACAGATCGTAACGCAAGCCCGCCAAAAGGCATATGCCGCCATCAATTCGGCAATGGTGGAAGCGTATTGGCAGATGGGTAGGCGCATTGTAGAGCAGGAGCAACAGGGAAAAGACCGTGCCGATTACGGTACGCAGTTGTTGAAATCGCTCTCGAAAGAGCTTACGGCAGAGTTTGGCAAAGGATTCTCCGTCAATTCGTTGTACTATTTCAGACAGTTTTATCTCGCTTTTCCTGAAAAACTCCCCACACTGTGGGGAATATTGTCGTGGTCGCATTACAAGCGCCTGTTAAGCGTTTCTAATGCTGAAGCACGTGCATGGTATCTGAAAGAGGCTGCCGAGCAGATGTGGAGCTACCGCACCCTCGACCGTAATATCGGCTCGCAGTATTACGAACGGCTGCTACTCTCGCAGCATAAAGATATAGTCGAAACTGAAATGCGGACACTGACCGAACCGTTCGAGCAAGACCGCATGGAGTTTATCAAGAACCCGACTGTCGCAGAGTTCATTGGCCTTGCGCCGAACAGCGACTTTTCAGAAACAGAACTGGAAGGTGCGATCATCGGCAACCTTCAAAAGTTCTTGCTCGAATTAGGTAAAGGCTTTTCGTTTGTGGCACGGCAGAAACTGATTCGCACTGAGAAAAAGGATTATTTCATCGACCTTGTTTTCTATAACTATATTCTCAAATCGTTCGTACTAATTGACCTCAAAACGACGACCATCACCCACCAAGACGTGGGGCAGATGGATATGTATGTGCGGATGTACGACGAGCGTGTACGCGGCGAGGGCGACAATCCTACTATCGGTATCGTTCTCTGTTCGGAAACGGACGAGGACATCGCCCGCTATTCCGTACTGCACGATAACGATCGTCTGTTCGCCTCGAAATACATGCTTTATATGCCTACGGAGGAGGAGTTACGCAAGGAGATCGAACAGCAAAAAGAGTTCTATCGGTTGCAACACTAAAATCAGATTATAACATATTAAATATATATTTATATGGCATTTACTCGCGCACTTTATTATCCTACAATTGATATTTCCAATGAGGTATGGCTTAAAACGGCTATCTTGTATTGGGATGAAATTAATACTATTGTACCATCATCAATAGACCATCCATATAAACAACGTACCACCCAATTTTTAGCAGATGAAGGGGTGATAAAACCTCTTTATGTTAATTCTGACATGGATTTAATAGAGGGATTAACTAATGATGTGTTAAATTACTTAAATAGCAATGAAGGATACCAAGTTTTGACTCATCCCGAAAATGGAATTGTAATGCATTCCCAAAAATTGCCGAGAGAAATTCGAGAATTTCACCGAATTCATCCGGAAAAAATGGCTCACGAGATATGGTATCAACTACGAGAGTGTATGGATAGAGATGGTTGGCTTCATGTGAATGGAGGTTTTGCCAATTTTTATATGACATTACTCACAAATCGATTGTGCGAGCAGCATAACATTGCGCCTCTAACAGACAATACTTACACCTCTAATTTTAGTAATTTAGCAAGGCTCGACAACCAAGTAGCAATATACAATCATTATTGGGATTATCCGTGGAGAGATCGTCATATTCATAATAGAGGGCATCAATTAGCTCAAGGTATCCTTATGGATTTATCCTTTAATGGAATAACTATATCGGATGAGGTTTCGATTGATGATATTCTTAAATTTAAAAGACAACATCAAGATGAATTAGGAATGTTTAGAACAAATATCGAAAATCTTACTAAAAACATTCCAGTCGATGCAACTATCGAACAAATACGACAACAAGTCAATGATATATATGTGAATCAATTTTTGCCGGGATATAACGATCTGAAAAAATCATTGAGCGGTGCGGGGATAAAATGGGTTGCCAATAATTTTATGAAAATCTCGTTTTTTGCGACTGGAGGAACGGCATTGCCAACGGCATTGCTTGGATTGTCAATCCCTTCCGCTTTACTTGCTGGTGCTGTAGCTTCCGTAATATCATCTGTCGTTTTATATAATGCAGAAAAACAAGATACATTGAGACATAATCCTTACTCGTATTTGTTGGCAATGAATAATGGAATATGAAAGAATCCTCGCTGCATAAGTAGCGAGGATTCTGATATTGTTACTTCTGCTGCAACAGATGCGCCAGCGCCGGATCGTTCTGTATGCGTTCCAGTTCATCGGCGACAATCTGTCTCACGTCAGCTTTGATACGGTTGTAGTTCTCCTGTATCATCTCTTTCATGCAGTCCTTCCCGTTCTCGTCCGTAAAATCGGTAATAACGGGTATAGGTTTGTAGGTTTTCTCCTCCCGTTTTACTTTTTCGGCGTCCACGACAATCTCGCAATGGAAAATCTTCTGCTCGATGCGCTCGTCGAACGTGTCGGCAACGGAGCCTACGAACATTCCTTGCGTCAGAGAGGAAATTTTCGAGGGCGGAATGAGCGAATCCATCTGGGTATTGATGGAGGTGGACTTGTCGTTGCGGTTGATGGTTATACTCTGCCGCTTCTGCAAGACCTTTCCGAAACGCTCGGAGAGTGTCTTGGCCGTCTCCCCGACGACCTGACCGGAGAAGATATTGCCGACGGTGTTCATCACGACTTTGGCCTCCTTGTCGCCATAGTCGCGGACTAATTGGGAGAAGTCCTGAAATCCCAGAAGCACGGCCACCTTGTTGCTTCGCGCCGTCGCTATCAAATTGTCCAAACCCTTGAAATAGATGGTCGGCAGCTCGTCGATGATGATCGAGGATTTGAGTTTGCCTTTCTTATTGACGAGTTTCACGATGCGTGAGTTATACAGACCGAGAGCCGCGCCGTAAATATTCTGACGGTCTGGATTGTTGCCCACGCAGAGGATTTTCGGCTCCTGCGGGTTGTTGATGTCGAGCGTAAACTCGCTGTCGGACATGACCCAATAGAGCTGCGGTGAAATCATGCGCGAGAGCGGGATTTTCGCCGATGCGATTTGGCCTTGAAGCTGCTCGGCTGCACCTCCCAACCATGCGTCCATGAACGGCGAAAGATAGTTTTCGAGTTCGGGGTAAGAGGACAGTATCGGGAAAATATCTTCGTACCTGCGGTTCAGAAATTCAACGGCGTGCGGAAAGGTGCAATACTTTCCGCCTTTGTAGATTTTGAGATACCATATAATTGCTGCAAAGAGGATTATGGGCGATTCCACGAAAAAGTCGCCCTGCTTCTGCACCCACGTCTTATTGAGGTTGAGCATAATCGTGTAGGCGCTCTCGTAAGCGTCGGTTATGTCCTCCATGAAATCAGGGTGAATGGGGTTGCAGCGGTGTGAACGTCGCGGGTCGTCAAAATTGATCACGTAAAATTTCGGCTTTACCTCGTACCCGTCCAAGTGTTTCATCAGGTGGTTGTAAGCAATGGTCGAGAGGTCAGGAAACTTGAAATCGTAGATATACATCGAGTAACCCTTCTCGATCTGTTGCTTGATATAGGAATTGACCACTGCGAAGGACTTGCCGCTGCCCGGAGTTCCTAACACGATGGAGGCACGTTGGGGCAAAAGAATGTTGATCCAGCCGTTGTGCCACCTCTTTTTGTAATAGAAACGTGTAGGCAGGTTCACGGAGTATTCGTTGGTCAGCAGGCGTGTTTCCTGCATGAATGATTCGTTCTCGTTGTTGAACGGGTCGTCCATGAGGTTGTTTTTCAAAAGGCGGCTCGCCCACAAGCCTGCCATCAGGAGGCAGACGTATCCAGCCGTTATCGTTGCGATGTAGAGTATCACCGTCACCGTGAGCGGCAGAGGTAGGTCGAGCAACCACCAGTTCAGGAAAAACAGCACGAAACCCGCCACGAGAGCCGTGCCGATTCTCGGCCATGTAATCTTCTCGTCCTTCACGCCCGTCGTCCCCAAGCACGAGAGGGCGAGCAGCACGACGGCAAACAGTTTCGTGTAGAGTATGGAGTGGAACAGGTGCGCCGTGCGGTCGAAGTTCATCAGGATTCTATCGACTACACCGATATTCACGCCCCATACGAGTATCGCTTCATAGCAATACCAATATACGTTCATTACAACCAATAAAATACTTACGGCACGCAGAAAATCCATGATTTTCGCCAATGCCCGAAGGTCGTCTTCTTGTTGCATAATTGTAATTGTTAAATTCTACGTTTGTTTTTCTTTTTCTTTTTTCTTCGCTGCATTTCGCGCATGAAGGCTTCCTCCTCTGCGTCCGCCGCACTCCCTTCGGTCGAAAACAGTCCCCAGCTTCCGACGGCGATGCAGTCGTCGAACGCAATTTGTGTTTTGCCTTCTGTATCGGGTGTATCGTACAGCGGCAAGGATATGGAAACGGGTGTCCCCGAATGCGGCGGTTCGAAATGATTTTGCAAGGCGTTCGCTGAAAGTTCCTTGTCCATACGCGAGCCATTCAGCACGCATCCCGTGCGGTGGTCGATGAACGTCGCACCATAGATACGTCCCGTGTCAGTTTCGCGCAACACGACGTCCACACCTTTTGCCCGGAGCATAGCAATGAACTCCGCACGGTCTTTCGTCCGGCGCAGGACAGCTATCGCTGTCGCTTTGGTCATGTCGCCTATCTTTCGCATCTTTATCTGCTCTTTGCTTGCAGCACACCAACTCATGAACGCCTCGTATCCGTAGCGTTTGCCGAAACGAGAGGCTTTGATCGGCGTACCGACCTTATTTCCTCCGTCGTCGAGTGCAGAGTACACGAATCCGCTGTATTCTCTGCCTCTCACCTCTCCGCGACACTCTTCTACGTTTACATTGTATAGAGAGAGTAGAGCGCGGTATTCTCCAAGCGTTTGAAAACGGTATTTGCCCGATATTCCTTTCAATACGTTTCCGATCTGTTTCTTCACATCGCCTGCCGCCACATCCACGCGCCGCAGCGGTTCGTACTGCGCCTGTCGCTTGCGTTCGGCGGTGTGCAGTCCGTATTTTTGTTCCAATGCGCGGGTAATGTTCTTGCTTCGGCGATGAATGAAGCTGTCGCCGATTTTCCGTCCGGCCTCGTCCACCGAGAGCGTTACGATATGCAGGTGGTGGCGGTCTATGTCCTCGTGCTTGAACACCGCATAAGGTTGTTCGCCGTAACCGAGTTTTTCGAGGTATTCTCCAGCGATGGCCGTCAGTTCCGCATCGTCGAGGCGGTCGTCGGGATGCGGATTCAGGGAGATATGCACGACGGGTTTCGAGGTGCGCACCTGCGGTGGCATACAGCGCATAAAGTCATCTACCGCCTGTCGTATGTCGAATGTTCCTGTTCCGTCGTCGAAAATCTTGTGCGTCAGGAGCAGCCGTCCCTGCCCCTCGTTCACCTTCTCCCCGTTGTACGCCAACGCCCCGCAAAGGGAGCTTCCTACACTGATTTTGGCAACCATCGTTGCTGAAATTCGTGTGTCAGGGCGAGGATTTGACGGCTTAATCCGGCCAGTTCGACGGTCATTTTCTCCAACTTGTAAAGCAAAGCCATCGCCTTCTTCTCCGAAAAGTGGCTTTTCAGTTCTTTTACGGTTTGATTGTAATTCACTCCGACGGCACGGTATTGCGCGTGCAAGGAGGAGAGTTTGGTGTAATAATCGACGAGCGTTTTATCGACTTTCAGCACGCGAAATTCGGCTCCGAATACGCGGGCTTTGACAAAAACCGCTTTCGCGTACACGCCCGACTGCTCGTACATGGCGAGGAATCGGGCGTATTCCTCGTCTGTGAAGCGCACCATGACTTGGTGGCTCGCCTTGTCGGGTTTGGGCGGTTTGCCCCCGACATTTCTTGTCTTACCTTTCATATTTCTGTGGATTTAGCGGTTATGCGACATGAGCCACCGCACCTATGCCAACCGCAGGTTCGAGATCAAGGCTGCCCGACTTCGGAGGGACAGCCCAGCCCCCTGCAAGGGCAAGGTTTTCGGGAGTAACCCGAAAAGTATCGAGTAACTCGATACACACCTTGCTATGTTCTGACGAACATAAAAATCCGTCGGAAGACGGATTGCGGGAGAGCCGATTCCTACCGCTGCGGCGAACCTTGCGGCGTACCCTGTCGCTTGGGGGCAAAGGTAGAGGCTTTGTGCGCCGGTTTTCAGGGGTCGAAAACGCCACTCGCTGCCAAACGGACGCCACAAGCTGCCACCTGCGGCAGAAGCGATACAAGCGACATTTTTTCCTTGTTTATTTGCGGCAGAAACCAATACACGGTGGTTGGTCGGAATAGTTGCACATGGGGATAAATTACCCTATGTACAGCCGGACAATCCGAACGGCATACGCACGTCGGGAGAACGGTTACATAAATCAGCCCAACGTTGGTTGGTTACAACGTTGGGCTGGCTATCGGAATAGGTGTCCGTCATTTCGGACATATACCCGACGGGCGGTAAGGACAAGCGAATGTTTGCAGAAACAGATAACTATATGTATAACGACTAAAATGTATGACAGTATGAACAAACCAACTTACGTGGCTTTCTCCACGCAAAAGGGAGGAGCCGGAAAAACAACCATTACGGTACTTGTTGCAAGTTACCTGCACTACGTCAAAGGGTATAACGTCGCGGTCGTAGATTGCGACTTTCCGCAGTACAGCATCCACGATATGCGCAGGCGCGACATGGACATGACAATGAAAGATGACCACTACAAGGCGATGGCCTACGAACAGTTCAAGCGGCTCGACAAGAAAGCCTACCCGGTGCTGTGCTGCAAGCCGGAGGACGCAGCGGAAACAGCAGCGAAACAGGCCGAAAAGGGGCAACCTCTGGATTTCGTATTTTTCGACCTGCCGGGAACAATCAACAATCCGAACATTGTAAAAACTATTGCGGCGATAGATTACATTTTTTGTCCGATAGTCGCCGATCGGGTTGTCATGGCGAGTTCCATGCAGTTTGCTACGGTCATTAACGAACACATGATCAGTACCGGAAAAACCAATATCAAAGGGTTGTATATGCTCTGGAACATGGTGGACGGACGCGAGAAGACGGAAATCTACTCAGCCTACGAAAAAATCTGTGCGGAACTGGCACTCCCGATATTGAAAACCTATCTGCCGGATAGCAAGCGTTTCCGCAAGGAGGTTGCAACGGAACGCAAGGCGGTATTCCGCTCGACACTCTTCCCTGCGGACAGGCCGCTCGTGCGGGGCAGCAACCTCGACACGTTGGTCGATGAAATCCTGACAATCGTAACGCAGTAGGACTATGGCGAAAAAAACAAATATCGAAGGTCTCGATGAAAATTTCATTATCAACTCATTCCGGCAGGACGACCTGACACTTCCGTTATCGGCACGGGCGACGGATACTCCGACTGACGGGGAGGTGGCAGTTCCCGAATCCATACCGCCGGAAGAGCCTCGTCGTCGAAAGGCCAGAAGCAAAGAGACGGATTACCGTTCGTTGTTTCTCAAAGAGGCGGCCATCCCTGCGCGGATTGGCAAGACGGTCTATGTGCGCAAGGAATACCACGAACGCATACAACTTATTTTGAGAGTTATCTGCAAGGATGAAGTGTCGCTGTTCAGTTACATCGACAATGTTCTGGCGCATCATTTCGATATGTTTCAGGAAGACATCAAAAGACTGTATGAACAGAACAACAATATTTTCTAACCAATTAAAAAGTAAAATTATGATTTGGAAAAGATGGAACAAACAAGCTGCCAAAAGAAATTACCGTCTGCGCTATTTGAAGAAAGCCGACACGGTAGCCCGTCGGGGTAAATTGGTCTATGTACGGCAGGAGTATCACGATCGGATACGTCGTATCGCCCGCGTTATCGGCGGCGACGATGTTACGTTGTTCAGCTATATCGACAATGTATTGGCGGAACATTTCATCACCCACAAGGAGGTTATCGCCGCGTTGTACGACGAACATAACCGTCCGATTTTTTAGCCGTCTATGGAAACGCTGTTAGTATGTATGCTCGCAGGCTATGGTATATGGCTGGCAGCCTATCTGTGGTGGGAACGGAGGCAGACCAGAGGAGGTTCTTGCAACGAGGATTCCTCACCGGTGTTACAGCCGCCGCAGGAGGTTGAGATCATCGGCAGGAGCCATTTCCAGATGAAGCCGAAAGCGCCAGAGAGTGCCAAACGGACGCCACAAGCTGCCACCGACGGCAAAACGGAATCTACGACAAAAAAAGCCTCTACATTTGTCCTCGAAACCGAAAACCGGACGTCGGCACGCATCCCTGATGATATGTTGGACGAGGCTTTCAAACATTTGGAAATTCCCGATATTCCACTCGAATACGAGGATGAAGACGACGGTTACATTGACGAAGAAGTACCGCTCGACGCAGGCCGCCGAAAATACGCTTCAGGTGCAAGTTTTGAGGAATTGGATGCGGCGATGAAAATAGCACGTAATCCTTCGGCGGACGATAGTGAACGATGGCAGGCCGGGCGGCTGTTCGGACAGATGCAAGGTACGGAGTTCTTCGACCGCCTCATGAGCGGCTCTTCCGACATTGCGAAGAAGATCACGGGATTGATGGACTATTATTTAAGCCCGCCTTTCCCGACGTCAGGGAATGCGGAGGCTGCGGCAGCCGCCCCGCATATTGCCTCCGACGAGCCGGACGGCCTCACGGAGTTCGACATTCGGGATTTTGTATAACGATAAAAATGAAAGAACAATGAAAGAAAAAGATTACGGGTAGCTGTTACCCTCAAAAACAGCCCACTAAATCCACAAGTAAAAATCAGTATCAACCCGCCGGACGGCCTATCCACCCGTCCGGCACAATTCAAGAACAATTTATGACGAAGAAACATTTTCTTTTCTCGGCAGCCCTTCTTCTGGCTGCCTCCTCTGCCTTTGCACAAGGCAACGGCCTTTCGGGTATCAACGAAGCCACGAGTATGGTAACAAGCTATTTCGATCCTGCGACAAAGCTGATTTATGCCATCGGCGCGGTTGTAGGACTAATCGGCGGCGTGAAGGTCTATGGCAAGTTCTCGTCGGGCGACCCCGACACCAGCAAGACCGCCGCCTCGTGGTTCGGCGCGTGTATTTTCTTGATTGTGGCGGCAACAATTCTGCGTTCGTTCTTCCTCTAAATGTCGGACGATGGCAGAATACCCTGTAAACAAGGGGATAGGCCGCTCGGTTGAGTTCAAAGGTTTGAAGGCACAGTACCTTTTCATCTTTGCGGGCGGCCTGCTCGTGGTGTTCGTCCTTTTCGTCATCATGTATATGGCTGGTGTCAGCCAATGGTTCTGTATCGGCTTTGGGGCGGTTTCCGCATCGGTTCTGGTGTGGCAGACTTTCTCCCTGAACGCCCGTTACGGTGAACACGGATTGATGAAACTGGGTGCGGCACACAGCCATCCCCGCTATATACTCAACCGCCGGAGAATTTCCCGATTGTTCAACCGCAAAAAACAGAAGAATGAGAAATACCCTTAAAGCCGCGACATTGGAGGCCAAATTTCCGTTGCTGGCCGTCGAACATGGCTGCATTCTTTCCAAAGATGCCGACATCACGGTGGCATTCGAGGTGGAACTGCCCGAACTTTACACGGTAACGGGTGCGGAATACGAGGCCATACACGCCGCGTGGTGCAAGGCCATTAAGGTCTTGCCCGATTACAGCATCGTCCACAAGCAGGACTGGTTCGTGCGTGAGCAGTACCGACCGGAGTTGCAAAAGGACGATATGAGTTTCCTCTCGCGTTCATTCGAGCGTCATTTCAATGAGCGTCCATATCTGAAACACTCGTGTTTCCTGTACCTGACGAAAACAACCAAAGAACGGAGCCGCCAGCAGAGTAATTTCAATACGCTCTGTCGTGGGCATATCATCCCGAAAGAGATACGCGACAAGGACGCTGCGGCCAAGTTCATTGAGGCAACCGAACAGTTCGAGCGCATCATGAACGACAGCGGCTTCGTCCGTCTGCGACGCCTTACCTCCGACGAGATTACCGGAACGGACACGAATGCGGGATTGGTGGAAAAATATTTTTCTCTTTCATTGGAAGATACGACCTGCATGCAGGACATCTCCCTCTCGGCGGAGGAAATGCGCATCGGCGATAACATATTGTGCCTGCATACGCTTTCTGACACGGAAGACCTGCCATCGAGCGTGGCGACCGACAGCCGTTACGAGAAGCTCTCCACTGACCGCTCGGACTGCCGTCTTTCGTTCGCCTCTCCGGTAGGGCTGCTGCTCTCCTGTAACCATCTGTATAATCAGTACGTGTTCATCGACAACAGCGAGGAAAACTTGCAGCGTTTCGAGAAAAATGCCCGCAATATGCAGTCGCTCTCGCGTTACTCCCGTTCCAACCAGATAAACAAGGAGTGGATCGACGAGTATCTCAACGAGGCGCACTCCTGCGGTCTGACATCCGTCCGCGCCCACTTCAACGTGATGGCGTGGTCGGACGACCGCGAGGAACTGAAACGCATCAAGAACGACACGGGCAGCCAGCTCGCGGCTATGGAGTGTACCCCGCGCCACAACACGGTGGATTGTCCGACATTGTTCTGGGCGGCCATACCGGGCAACGAGGCTGACTTTCCAGCAGAAGAAAGCCTTTACACGTTCATCGAGCAGGCGGTCTGTTTCTTCACCGAAGAAACCAACTACCGCTCATCGCCCTCTCCGTTCGGCATTAAAATGGTCGATAGACTGACGGGGAAACCTCTGCATCTGGACATCAGTGATTTGCCGATGAAGAAAGGGATAATCACCAACCGCAACAAATTCATTTTAGGGCCGAGCGGTTCGGGCAAGTCTTTCTTCACGAACCACCTCACTCGGCAATACTACGAGCAGGGGACGCACATCGTGCTAATCGACACGGGTAATTCCTATCAGGGATTGTGCGAAATGATCCGCCGCAAGACCGCAGGCGAGGACGGTATTTATTTCACCTACACCGATGAAACGCCGATAGCGTTCAACCCTTTTTATACGGACGACAAGGTGTTCGACATTGAGAAAAGGGAGAGTATTAAGACGCTGTTGCTGACGTTGTGGAAGAAGGATACCGAGCCGGCTACCCGCGCCGAAGAGGTCGCCCTCTCGAACGCCGTTGCACTCTATATCGAGCGTATCAAGCGGGATACGGACATCGTGCCGTCGTTCAACACGTTCTATGAGTTCGTGAAGACCGACTATCGCGCCGTGTTGGAGGAGAAAAAAGTGCGTGAGAAAGATTTTGATCTCGCAGGTTTTCTTAACGTCTTGGAACCGTACTATCGTGGTGGGGAATACGATTATCTGCTGAACAGCGACAAGCAGTTAGACCTGCTGCACAAACGCTTCATCGTCTTCGAGATTGACGCGATAAAAGACCACCCGATACTCTTTCCGGTAACGACAATCATCATTATGGAACTGTTCATTAACAAGATGCGCAGACTGAAAGGCATCCGTAAGATGATACTTATCGAGGAGGCATGGAAGGCTATTGCTTCGGCAAACATGGCTTCCTATATCAAGTATCTCTACAAGACGGTTCGCAAGTTCTACGGCGAGGCTGTCGTGGTTACACAGGAAGTGGACGACATCATCGCCTCGCCGATTGTCAAGGAGAGTATTATCAACAATTCAGATTGTAAAATCCTTTTGGATCAACGTAAGTATATGAATAAGTTCGACGCGATACAGGCTCTCTTGGGATTGACGGACAAGGAGAAAGGGCAGATACTTTCCATCAATCAGGCGAACGACCCTTCGAGGCTATACAAGGAGGTTTGGATCGGGTTGGGTGGCACGCAGTCGGCGGTTTATGCTACCGAAGTAAGTACCGAAGAATATCTGGCGTTCACGACCGAAGAGACCGAGAAACTGGAGGTGTACGCTCTCGCCGAGAAACTGGGTGGCGATATAGAGGCGGCAATACGGCAGCTTGCCGCCCGCCGCAGGAATAAAAAGTAATCACATCAAAAACGAAAAGTCTATGAAGAATATAAGTAGAGAAAAGTGGCTCACATTGAGTAGTTGTATGGTTGGTCTTGCGGCATTGATGCTACAAGCCTGCACCGAAACGACGGAAACGGATTGCAGCAAGTTGTGCGGAAATTGGGTTAGCGTGGGCAGGAAGCCCGACGTGCTGATCTACCGCGAAGGCAAAGACTATAAGGTTACGGTCTTTAAGCGTGGCGGTCTCTCACGCCGCCTGAAGCCCGAAACATACCTGTTGCGCGAGGAAGAAGGCAATCTTTTCATCAATACGGGCTATCGCATTGACATCGCTTATAACGAGGCGACGGACGTGCTGACTTTTTCTCCGCATGGTGATTATGTCCGTGCGGAAATGGATATGAAACCGGAATAAAAACTCTAAAAACCATAGTAAAATGAAAATAAGAATCATCCTGCTTTTTAGCGTGTGCCTGCTTCTTGCGGGCACGGCGCGGGCGCAATGGGTCGTAAGCGATCCGGGCAATCTCGCGCAAGGCATCATCAATGCTTCTAAAAACATCATCCACACCTCGAAAACGGCAACCAATATGGTGGCCAACTTTCAAGAGACGGTGAAAATCTACGAACAGGGCAAAAAGTATTATGACGCTCTCAAATCGGTGAACAGTCTCGTCAAGGACGGTATCAAAGTCAAGAATACGATTCTGATGATCGGCGAAATCTCGGACATCTATGTAACGAATTTCCAACTTATGTTGCGCGACGAGAACTATACCGCCGAAGAGCTTTCTGCTATCGCTTTCGGGTACACGAAACTCTTGGAGGAGAGCAACAATGTCCTCAAAGAGATGAAAGACGTGGTGAACATAACGACGCTTTCGATGACCGACAAGGAACGTATGGACGTCGTGGACAGGTGCTACAACCGTGTGCGGAACTACCGCAATCTGGTTATGTACTACACGAACAAAAATATATCGGTCAGCTATCTGCGGGCGAAGAAGAAAAATGATATGGACAGGGTGCTGGCTTTGTACGGCAGCCGGAGCGAACGCTATTGGTAACGCCTAAATGCCATGCTTATGATGTTGCTTTCAGTAGAATTTGACAACCTGCACGCCATTCTCCGCTCACTCTATACGGAGATGATGCCGCTTTGTTCCAACATGGCGGGCGTGGCCAAAGGTATTGCAGGACTGGGTGCGCTCTTTTATGTGGCCGTGCGCGTGTGGCAGTCGCTCGCCCGTGCCGAGGCCATCGACGTGTACCCCCTGCTGCGGCCTTTCGCCGTCGGCTTCTGCATCATGTTTTTCCCAACCATCGTTTTGGGAACGATTAACGGGGTATTAAGCCCTGTCGTACAGGGGACGAACCGGATGCTCGAATCTCAGACACTCGACATGAACAAGTATCGCGAGCAGAAAGACAAGCTCGAATACGAGGCTATGATGCGTAACCCCGAAACAGCCTACCTTGTGTCGAACGAGGAATTTGACCGACAGCTCGAAGAACTCGGCTGGTCGCCGAGTGATATGGTTACGATGGCCGGAATGTATATCGAACGGGGAATGTATAACATGAAAAAAGGTATCCGCGACTTCTTCCGCGAAGTGCTGGAGCTGCTTTTTGCCGCTGCCGCCCTGTTGATTGACACGCTGCGGACGTTTTTTCTGATCGTCCTTGCCATTCTTGGCCCGATAGCTTTCGCCATATCCGTCTGGGACGGTTTCCATTCCACGCTCACGCAGTGGCTCTGCCGCTACATCCAGATTTATCTGTGGCTGCCCGTCGCTGACCTGTTCAGTACCGTGCTGGCGAAGATTCAGGTGTTGATGCTGCAAAACGATATTTCGGAGTTACAAAATAATCCGAATTTCTCGCTTGAAGCCTCCAACGGGGTCTATATCGTATTTCTTATTATCGGCATTATCGGATATTTCACCATTCCGACCGTTGCCGGATGGATTATTCAGGCAGGAGGTTCGGGAAGCTACGGACGTGCCGTAACACAAATGGCAGGCAAGGGTGCGGCCTTCGCAGGAGGTGTGGCCGGAGCCGCCGTCGGCAACGTGGCCGGGCACTCGGGCAGATTGATGGGACGTGCAGGAAAAGCTGCATGGAACCATACCGCCGGAAAATTATTCAAACGAAATTAACCAAGTAATATGGAATTTAAGTCATTAACGAACATCGAAACGTCGTTCAGGCAGATACGCCTGTTCGGTATCGTCTTCATTGCGTTGTGCGCTCTGGTAGCGGTTTTTTCCATCGTGAGTGCCTACCGCTTCGCCGAAAAACAACGCGAGAAGATTTATGTACTCGACGGCGGCAAGTCGCTTATGCTCGCCCTCTCGCAAGACCTCGCGCAGAACCGTCCGGCGGAGGCACGCGAACACGTCCGCCGTTTCCATGAACTGTTTTTTACCCTCTCGCCTGAAAAGAGCGCCATAGAGCATAACATCAAACGTGCCCTGCTGCTCTCGGACAAGAGTGCCTATAACTATTATACGGACTTCGCCGAGAAGGGGTACTACAACCGTATCATCGCAGGCAACATCAATCAGGTGTTGCAGGTCGATTCGGTGGTCTGCAATTTCGACCGATACCCCTACGAGGTCAATACCTATGCACGTCAGATGATTATCCGCGAGAGTAACGTTACGGAGCGCAGCCTCGTAACGCGCTGCCGCCTGCTGAACGCCTCGCGTTCGGACGACAATCCCAACGGCTTCACCATCGAGGGATTCACGATTCTGGAAAACCGCGACCTGCAAACATTGGAGAGATAGGCTTATGGAAAACTGGATAAAACGTGTCCGCGATTGGGCGGACAAGCAGAGCGGACGATTTCGGGCTTGGCTCGAAGCACTTCCGCAGCGGATGAAACTTGCCGCCGTACTTGTGATTTTCGTCGTATTTGCCGTATGTGCCCTCTTTACATTCGGGGAGGCTCTCTACGAAATAGGACGGGAAAACGGACGGCAGATTGAGATAGAACATATCAGAAAATTAGACCTGCGGCAAAAGCAGGACAGTATCAACCTTTATAAATATTACGATTATGGAACAGAACAAGAATCCGACAGCCTCTCCAAAAACGGGGAAGCCTGAACAGCCTCTCACGGAAGAACAGCGTCAGAAGCGTCGCAAGATGCTTGTGTACCCGCTTATGGGACTGCTTTTCATCGGCTCGATGTGGCTAATCTTTGCACCCTCACAAAGAGAAAAAGACGAAGCTGCACAAGGAACGGGTTTCAATACGGAAATGCCCCTGCCCACCCAGTCGGGTATCATCGCCGACAAGCGCACAGCCTATGAGCAGGCGCGGATGGAGGAGAAACAGAAGGAAAGGCGTGCGCAGATGCATGACCTTGCCGACTTGTTCGCGGACAAGGAACAGGAGGAGGAAACAGAGACGGAGGACTTCGACCTGCTCAATCCCGAAGCGGGAACGCAGGCCGCACCCTCTTATGGGGGCGGCGGCTCGCGTCCCAAGCAAACGATACGCTCGTCCGCTGCCGCTTATGAGGACATCAACCGCACGCTCGGCAATTTCTACGAAACGCCTGCCGACGACCCCGAAAAGGAGGAGATGCGCGAGCGTATCGAGAAGTTAGAGACGATGGTGGCACAACAGGCAGAACCGGAAGGAACAACGCTCGACAATCAAGTCGCCCTGTTGGAAAAATCCTATGAACTGGCGGCAAAATATATGCCCGCAGGACAGGGAAACGCATCGCAGACGACGGCAGCCGGAATGTCGGAGCAGAAACCCTCACGGAACAGCAAGGCTGTTGCCGTCCCCGTCAATCAGGTTACGACAAGCGTGGTGTCCGCCCTTGCGCAGCCGATGGACAATGCAGAGTTTATGCGCAGCCATGCCACAGAACGCAACTATGGGTTTAATACTGCTGTCGGAAATACGGAAGCCGCTGAAAAAAACACCATAGCCGCGTGCGTACATGGTAACCAGACCGTTACTGACGGGCAGAGTGTCCGGTTACGGCTGCTGGAAGCGACGAACGTGGGCGGGGTGCTTATCCCGCGTAATACCCTTGTCGTGGGCGCGGCACGGGTACAAGGCGAACGGCTCGGCGTGGAAATCACCTCGCTGGAATATTGCGGGTCGATTATTTCGGTCGAACTCTCCGTGTTCGACAGCGACGGGCAGGAAGACATATTTATTCCGAACTCATTGGAAGTCAGTGCCGTCAAGGAAATTGCTGCCAATATGGGTTCGTCGCTCGGTTCGAGCATCAACATCTCTACCGACGCAGGGGCACAGCTCGCCTCCGATCTCGGAAAAGGCGTGATACAGGGAACGAGCCAGTATATTGCCCAGAAGATGCGTACTGTAAAAGTACATTTGAAAGCCGGATATAAAGTCATGCTTTATCAGCTGGAAGATTAAAACATTTATAATCCACTAAATCCACAGTAAAATGAAAAAGATTTTTGTAATGATGTTTGCCCTTATGACGGGCATCGGTGCGGTCAGCGCACAGGAGCAGGTAACGACGGAGAACACCCCGACGACGGTACAGACCGACGGAGTGAAAGAGGAACCGGAGAAGATTGCTTTGCAGAAAGAGGTTTATCCGCAGAAAGAGGAGAACGGCGACCTCTATCACGGTCTTACGAAAAAGCTCACGTTCGACCGCATGATTCCGCCACACGGGTTGGAGGTTACCTACGACAAGACCGTTCACGTTATTTTTCCGGCGGCGGTGCGATATGTTGATCTCGGCTCGCCGAACCTTATTGCGGGCAAAGCCGATGGCGCGGAGAACGTGATCCGCGTGAAAGCCACCGTGCGCAATTTCCGTGCGGAAACCAATATGTCGGTCATTACCGAAGACGGCTCGTTCTATACGTTCAATGTGAAATATGCCGACGAACCGTTGTTGCTGAATGTCGAGATGTGCGACTTCATCCATGACGGCAGCGCCGTGAATCGTCCGAATAACGCAATGGAAATATATCTCACGGAGCTGGGGAGCGAATCGCCGCTGCTCGTGCGTCTTATCATGCAGTCCATCTACAAGCAGGACAAGCGCGAAGTGAAGCATATCGGATGTAAACGTTTCGGCATTCAGTATCTCCTCAAAGGCATCTACACTCATAACGGCTTGCTCTATTTCCACACGCAGATAAAGAATGCCTCCAACGTACCGTTCGACGTGGATTTCATCACATTCAAAATCGTCGATAAAAAGGTCGCCAAGCGCACGGCCATACAAGAGCAGGTTATCTTTCCCTTGCGTGCCTATAATTACGCTACGCGCGTGGCCGGGAAGGACGACGAGCGTACCGTCTTCACGCTCGACAAGTTCACTATCCCCGACGGCAAATGCCTTGTCGTGGAGCTGAACGAGAAGAATGGAGGCCGCCATCAGTCGTTCGTCGTCGAGAATGAAGACCTCGTGCGTGCGAATGTCATCGACGAACTCAAAGTGAAATAGCCATGAAGCGGGTTTTAATCATTCTTGTAGCGTCGCTCGCCCTCTGTGTGGGGCGGGCTGACGCGCAACGATGCCTTCCCAAGATGCCGGGCATTGAGCTGAAGGCGGGCATGACCGATGGATTCTACTCGCACGCGAGCCGTGCTGAAACAGGGTATTATTTCGGAGCTGCGCTCTCGGCCTATACCAAAGGTGGCAACAAGTGGGTGTTTGGCGGCGAATACCTGCAACGATACAGCCCCTATAAGGAGAATCGCATACCGACGGCGCAATTCACGGCGGAGGGCGGGTTTTATTACAACTTCCTCTCCGATGCGCGAAAGATCTTCTTTGTCTATATCGGCGGTTCTGCACTTGCCGGATATGAAACGGTAAATTGGGGCGACAAGGTGCTGTTCGACGGTTCGCGTCTTACGGGCAAGGATGCCTTCATCTATGGCGGGGCGGTGTCGCTTGAAGTGGAAGCCTATCTTGCCGACCGAATTGCCCTCTTGATGAACTTTCGTGAACGATGCTTGTGGGGTGGCTCTACGGGGCATTTCCACACGCAATATGGAATCGGCCTTAAATTCATCATTAACTGACCGTATGACAATAGATGAGATACGGCAGTTGCCTTTGGAAATCTTTCTGCAACGGCTGGGGTACAATCCGATTATGCAGAAACGAAACGATTTGTGGTACAACGCTCCCTACCGCGAGGAAAGGACTCCTTCGTTCAAAGTCAATACGGACAGGAACGTGTGGTTCGATTTCGGGCTGGGACGTGGCGGCGACATCTTCACCCTTGCCGGAGAGCTTGCAGACAGCTCGGATTTTCTCACGCAGGCGAAATATATCTCTGAGGCGGTGGGCGGGAATTTTGTGCCGCGACCTGCTCCCCGACCTGCAAAGGAGCGGGTTTCCGAACCCGCATTTCAGGCGGTCGAGCAAAGAACACTGGATTACAGCGTGCTGAAAGGCTATCTCTCGGAGCGAGGAATCCCCTCCGAAGTAGCCTCTCGCCATTGTCGGTAGGTCAGCTACCGCGTACACGGAAAGCCCTATTTCGCCATCAGGTTTCAGAACGAGTCAGGAGGCTGGGAACTGCGCAGCAGACTGTTTAAGGGGTGCATACCGCCGAAGGATATTCCCCTCGTGTCGCGGCAAGGGACGCCGACGGATACTTGCGACGTGTTCGAGGGGCTCTTCGATTTTCTTTCAGCCAATACGCTCGGACTGACAGGAGGAAACGATGCGCTGGTGCTTAATTCGGTCGATAATCTGGACAAGTCGTTCCGCTATCTGGACGTCTACAAGACCATCAATTGCTATCTGGACAATGACGATGCTGGACGGAAGACATTTGAATCTCTGCGTAACCGATATGCGGATAGAACCATAGATTATTCGAGGGCTTATGCCAACAGCAAAGAACTGAACGGACATCTGCAAATAAAATTGAGTAAAAAAGTAACGAACAACAGAACATTAAAATTCAGATTATGAGTAAACGTATCAGTATGATAAGATTGGGTGTTTCTTTTTTCATCGGGATAGCGGACTGCCTGCTTTCCTCCTGCAACGACGGACGGGGTATTCAGCAGGCATATTCGTTCATGGTAGAAACGATGCCTGTACAGACGAAAATCGTAAAGGGAGAGGCCGCCAAATTCGCTGTGAGTTTAAACGCGAGGGGCGCGGTGACGGGGCGCGGTACACGATTCGCAACTTTCTGCCCGATGGCAAAGGGACGCTCCGCATGGACGAAGATGAAGATACAGTGTTTCTGTCCAATGATCGCTATCCGTTCGAACGCAAAGAGTTTCGTCTTTACTATACCACCGCTTCGACCGACCAGGAAACCATTGATATCTACGTCGAGGACACTTTTGAGCAGGTCGTACAACTTCAATAATGAGAACGAAGGGAAAGAATAATAAAATAAGAAAAACGCTCCGCATGGAGCGTTTTTCTTATTCAACATCGAAATTATCAGGCAAATATTTAACCCGCCCAGAACTTATAATTCTAACAGGATCGTAATTATAACTTTCCTTACAATGATTGTTTACCGGAGGTTGTGCTTTATAGATACATGCAGCTTCTGCCATATCTAAATTCCGTTTCTCAACCGAGCATACGGAATAATATAGCTTTTCACCTCTACTTAGCTTCTGCTTCCAATCTTCATAATGTTCATGATTAGTGCTAACACGATCACGAATGTTTTCCGCTTGCCCAATGTATAGCAATTCATTAATGTAGCAACCTTTTTCAGTGGGAGTCCCCTTATACACAAAGTATAACCCAGAATAATCCGGTAAAGTAGCTCCATCTGGATAAAATCCATCAAAATCTAATGAAATCGTTCTTCGAATCTTCATAATATTAAATTTAGTTTATAGTTATATGATTTGTAAACACAAAAATTGTTCCGTCTGGCAACATATGATAGAAATGCATATAATGATGCATATAATGACAGGTAGTTCTGTCATTATGGCAGACTTTGTGGGTTGCAGAGACTGCTTTCGCCCATGTGACTTGTAATCGGCATATTGCGCACTAACCATTTCCTTACATGGGTCATATTGTATTCGGAGGTAATGACCGCCAAGTGTTCGCCTGTTTGCGTGAAGCGCGTGCTTTCGTAGCCGTCTATCCACTCTTTGAGCGAGGCAACGCCCCACGCTTCCGCGTCGTCGAAATAGTTGTCCAATGCGCGGATTGGCTCTGCAAAGGTTACTATCAATGTCCGGTAATTTGCTGTGTTCTTTTTCATCGTTCGTTTATTTATTGTTTCTATTATTCAACCATATATCCCGTTTTGCTCGGCACTCCTCCAATGTCGGGGCGACGCAGGAGAACAATTCGCCATCCGTATGCCGGTAGTCGTATTGGCAGAGCCGTTTCTTTCTGCGTGGGGAAAGAGTGAGGGCAAAATACTCGTGGCGTTCCTCTGCGGTCAGGCAAACCGACACACCGTTTACAGTCATTTTATTTTTCATTGTCGTAATCTTTTAGGGGTTAAAACTCTGCTTTCATTAGTCTGCACTCGAAATACTTTGTCCGGTCGCTGGCCTTACGTTGATGCACCCACAGATGATGCGCTCCGAAACCGTACACGAAATAGTCGTCGAGCGGCACTTGGGTTTTCAGTTTCTCGATGCCTTTGCGCAGGCTGTTCTCGTCGTCGGCGAAAAGAATCGTGTTCACCAGACGTAAATAAATCTCTGTTGCTTCGTCGCAATAAGGACAAAAAAAGTTTCAATCGTTACTTTCATACTACTATGTAATTAAAGTGTTAATAACCAAACCAAAATCCCGATGACGCACACGAGGAAAATGCCGAACAGAACAATGCTCCATATCGTTTGCAATACGTTGCATACAAGGCTTTTGGCCACTCCAACGACAAAGTAGATCACCCACAGAAAGAGGGCACAAGGAACGGCGAAAAGGGCACGTATAGCTGTTTTGACAATCGTTGCAGGTTTCATGGTTTTTGTTTTTTGATGCGGATTTGAGAGTGGAGGGAGTGAGTTTCTTATCCTAATCTGCCGCTCGTTTATCCGACTTTTTTTTATGCGTCTTTCGGTCGTATCGGTCGTTTCGTTTCAGGGGCTTGTCGGTGTAGAGGTTAGGACGTACAAGGTTTTTGAGAACAAATATCTCGTGGCCGCAGGGCGCAGGGAAGATTTTTCGCAAAACCACAAGGCTCGACCTTGTACGTCCGTCAAGACCTCGTAAACACCTTTGCACCTGCAACGGAAGGACAGCAGATACGATGGGAAGACTGCGAAAATGGAGGTAAACGAATTATTAGGCAGATTCGAGAAAATAAGAATAGTGCTTGCACTATTTGCAATATAAGCAGCGGAGCCATCATCAGAAAAGAAGGACTCTTCATTTCTTGCGAAGCGAAGTGTTGTAGACGTTATATTGTCCGATAGATAAAATACGCCTTTACATATTACTTATTTTTCATTTTCCGATAGTTATTAGAATAATATAGCTACCTTTGTATTAAATTAGTTGGATCATATATAGTTGCGTATGAAAATAGATTACTCAAGTTGGAGCACTCGTTTATTGTCAATTGACAATTTGAAGTTAGACGTTAAGAATCCTCGCTTTTCCTATCAGTCTACAAAAGAGATGAATCAAACAGAGATAGTAAAATATCTTATTGAGAATCATGCGGTATATGAATTAGCGAAAGCTATTGCGATAAATGGGTATCTATTAAACGAAGAACCTATTGTTTGCAAAGAGGGTGATTCTTATGTTGTATTAGAAGGAAATCGCCGAGTTGCGGCTTGTAAAATCTTATTAAACCCATATAAGTTTCTTTCTCCACAACGAGCGAAGGAGTTGTCAAAATATGATCCAATCGACGACAAATTAAGATGCAATATTGCACCTACTCGAAGGGATGCCGATACGCTCATTTATAACAAACACACTGGTATTCCGTTACAGAAATGGGATAAAGTTAGTCAAGATGCTTTTTTAGCTAATTTATTGCAAAGTGAGAATCTGTCAGCCGAGCAGATTGCATACAAATTGAGTGTTCCGGCATCTGAAATAAGAAAGGCTCTTCGTCGTCATTCTATTCATCAATATAGTATTAAGTTGTTTCAGTCTGAGCCCTATGAGTTAGAACAAATACAGGAACAAAGCTTTCCAATTACAAACTTCGAACGTTTTTATGATGATGAGCGAGGACTAAATTTCCTTGGACTCACTTTTGGGAGTAATGGCGAAATTCAAAAGCGATTACCCGATGACGAATTTAATCGACGATTCAAATTTATTGTCAATCAAATTCTTTCTCAAGACTTGACTTCTCGTACATTTAACAACGAGGAAGACAAAAAGGAGTACTTCTCTACTATCCAAAATTATGATAAAGACAAATTTGATTTAGATATTGAACCGTCGCAAACACCGCAAGTAACTCAAAATGGAGATGTATCAGATAGTACATCGCCTGAAACAAGCGAATCCGGAGAAGAGGAATCGTCTGTGAAAACTAAACGTACTCGTAAAAAGTCCGGTCTTTTTGCTGATTATAATTGGGGCGATACCGGTGTGAATAAGTTAGACGCTCTTTTTAATAGTCTGAAAGAATTAGCGTACAAAAGACATGTGGATATGGCTGGTATTGCATTGCGATGTTATGTGGATATGTTGGTATATGAGTTCTTGCGAGCAAAAAAATGTATTGGTGAAATTAATAAAGAAGATGTAGCGGAAGCTGTAACTCATAATGATAAAAAATATAATGAACTAAAGCAATATATCAAAACATCTTATGCTTTGAGCGATGAAGAAATTAACGATGAGGAATTGAGACGTTTAACCAGATTCATGGTAACTGACAAGAGTAACAAAATTCCAGAGTTGGGAAATATGATTACATATATTATCCGTCATCCGGAATTACTTGATAATAATACTCGATTAGTCCAAGTTTTGGAGAAATTCAAAAAAAGTAATACTCATTTTATTGATTTGACAGCATGTAATATGTTCGTCCATAATCAGTATTTTTCTCCGAGTGTAGCAACTCTTGAAACAAGCGTTAATGTCTTAGCTCCGGTTTTAGACATGATGTACACTGCCATAAAGAATGAAAAATAACAATTATAGCCCATTAAGGTATCCGGGAGGTAAACGCCGTTTGGTAGATTTTATTAAATCTATCATAGACCAAAACAACCTAAAAGGAGGTACTTATATTGAGCCTTTTTCAGGTGGTGCTGCCATAGCTTTAGCTTTAGCGATAGACGGATACATGGAACGTGTTGTTATTAACGATTATGACCGATCCGTATATGCTTTTTGGCACAGCATACTACATCAGACCGATTCATTCATTAATAAAATCCGTAATACGCCATTATCCATTGAAGAATGGTATACGCAAAGGACAATTCAACAAAATAAGCACAATGCAGATTTGTTCGAATTAGGTTTTTCTACTTTTTTCCTGAACCGTACTAATCGTTCCGGAGTCTTAAAAGCAGGTGTAATCGGAGGACTTAATCAAACAGGACCTTACAAAATTGATGCACGTTACAATAAAGAGCAATTGATTGAACGTATTCAACTTATTGCTCAATATAAAGATAAATTCATATTACATAATGATGATGCAATAAATTTATTGCGCCGTTATCGCAACATTGCTCGCAAAAATTTGATCTATTTAGATCCTCCTTATTATGTAAAAGGACGGGAATTGTATGTCAACTTTTTCAAAGATGTAGATCATATTGCTTTATCACAAGCCGTACAACAAAGAGATAATTTGAATTGGGTTATTACATACGATAATCATTCTTTTATTCATAACTTATATACAAATGCAAAATCCTTATCATATGCGTTATCGTATAGTGCAGGAGCAAATAAACAGGGAACAGAATTACTTTTTTGTAAACAAGATATAATTATCCCCGAACATCTTTTGCCTACTTTGGAGTAAATCCATTGAGAATTTGCATATATCAAATAGAATATCTATTTTTGTTTTGTAATGACGAACGAGCAGACGCTTAAATGACAATAGATGACTATAGCAGACAAAGCACCGTTACTAAATCGTTACAAATGTATTTGTAGAAATAGTTATCGCTTTGATAATATGGGATTTGAGAGATAAAGGTTCATAATCCTCTCTCTCCGCAACACAAGCAAAAGCCGAGCTTCAGGTTCGGCTTTTTTCGTATATAAGCCCCTCGGGAACTTTGTTTCCGTAGGGGCTTATATACGAAAAAGTGCGTCGGACGAAGACCGACGTGGCTTTTGCGCGGTGTTGCAAGGGCCTCCGCGGCGAGCGGAAAGGGAAAAGGCGGATGAAATCCGGCTAATCCCTCTCCCTGTTGGAGTTCTTCGGGAACTTTGTTTCCGCAGGGGCATATATGAAAAAGTGCGTCGGACGAAGACCGACGTGGCTTTTGCGCAGTGTTGCAAGGGCCCCGCGGCGAGCGGACGGGGAAAAGGCGGATGTAATCGGGCCGATCCCTCTCCCTGTATAGTGCAAGTCTGGCGAATGCCTGATTTACATCCTTTTCCCGCTCCAAAAAGAATTAAAATCGCTGACAGTCCTATTGAAGTATCTAATCATTGAAGTGTTGTGTAAGTCTATTCGGAAAACGGTTCAGATAAAATTATTTTTAGTGCAGAACCATAAAATCCATTCTATGTTTTGTCGGATAGGTTATAGTTGTCTAATTTTATGGCTCAAACGGATAGAGTGTACATTGCGGATCGGGTCATTTATATAAAAACAGAATATGATAAACATATATCCTGTCGTTTGCAATAAAAAGCAATATATGGATCTCCTGCTCCTTGCCGACGAGCAGGAGTCCATGATTGATCGCTATTTGGAGCGTGGCGATATGTTTGTTCTGGCAGATGACAATGAGGTAAAGGCTTCATGCGTTGTGACGGAAGAGGGCGAAGGTATCTGCGAGATAAAAAGCATTGCAGTCTATCCGCAGAGCCAGCGCAAGGGATATGGGAAAAAATTGATATTCTTTCTTCTGGGACATTACAAAGCCCGATATCATACGATGCTTGTCGGAACCGGAGACTCGCCTGTAACCATATCCTTCTACAGGAGTTGCGGATTTGTATATTCACACCGTATTCCCAACTTCTTTACGGATAATTATGACCATCCGATTTTTGAGGCAGGGAAGCAATTGAAAGACATGATCTACCTCAAAATCGACATGAGTGGATTGTAGGACGAGATTCCGGTTTGTGTAATTAATAATAATATTGCGAGAACGGATATTATACATTCATTTATACCTCTCCAATGCAAAGGCAGTTGAGAAATAGAGATATCCCTATCTGCCTATCGACCATCTGAAGATGGGGCTTTTTCGGAGCGGACTGGACAGGCTGTCGCTTTTTTGTCCCGTGCAGGCAGTCTACGGCAGTCGGCATCCAAACTCGCAAACCCGCAAACCCGCAAACCAGAGAAACTATAATATAGAAAAACCTGATTTCCTGAAATTATGACAAAGAAAAGAACCTTGCTGCTGACCTTATGGGCTCTCGTCGTAACCGTACTTTCGGCCTCGGGCCGCGGCGTGGAGCCCGATTCGCTTCTCGTATTCCGTCATGGCGGCATGGAGCGCAGCTACAGACTTTATGTTCCCGACAGTCTTGCCGCGGGGCGGCCGCTTGTGATTATGCTGCACGGTTACGGCGGCCATGCCTCGCCCGAGAGTTTCGGTATTCTGGCGGCGGCACGCCGGTACGGATTTGCGGCCTGCTTCCCGCAGGGGGCGGCGGATGCCCGCGGAAAGAGTTGCTGGAACGTAGGCTATCCATTTCAGGATGGGCTGCAGACCGACGATGTGGATTTCATCTGCAGCCTTGCCGGCTATCTGGTCGGGGAGTACGGGCTCGATGCCCGTAACGTATTCTGCACGGGCCACTCCAACGGCGGGGAGATGTGCTATCTGATGGCTTATCGGCGGCCGGACGTATTTGCGGCGGTGGCCCCCATCGCTGGGCTTACGCTGGAGTGGATGTACCATGATCTGGAGGCTTCGAAGCCCATACCCCTCATGGAGCTGCACGGCACGGAGGACAAGACCTCCCTGTGGTGCGGCGACCCCCGCAACGAAGGGGGCTGGGGCGCCTATGTCTCCGTCCCGACCGCGGTCGGCTACTGGGCCGCCAAGAACAAATGCCTCGCAGAGCGGGTCGACACCCTGCCCTCCCGCCCCGGCGGCTTGCAGGTCATCGCCCACCGCTACACGGAGGGCACGGACGGAAACGAGGTCTGGCTCTACGAGACCGTCGGCGGAAAGCACTCCTGGAAAGAGACGGGCGTAGACACGGGCGAAGAGCTGTGGAAGTTTTTCAGCAGATACGTCCGGTAAACGAAAAAGGGTTCCGAATCATCGGAACCCTTTTTCACTCTGCCGGGCGGCGTCAGTTCGAGAACGTCAGCCCGTCCTGCCCGGCGTCAATCGCGATCGGCTTCGAGCGGTCGACCTCGCCGGCAAGAATCCGCTTCGAAAGGTCGTTGACCACATAGCGCTGGATGACCCCACGCCATGTTGTATTTGGCGCGGATATCCTTGCCCATCTTG
>OODG01000358.1_pt1 | contig 32611 bp, 32 predicted proteins | sample 1671621 | NCBI WGS metagenome assembly OODG01 (sample SAMN06348175, study PRJEB24527) | human gut metagenome | biome: human gut; feature: ankylosing spondylitis patient; material: feces | host: Homo sapiens | place: China | collected 2015-10 | reverse complement strand
CCATACCTTCGATACCTTCCGGAACAAACTTGCTGATATTGCCGGAATTGTTGTCTTGGAAGTAGCGGTCGGCGGAACCCTTTGTCATAGCGCCCAAGCTGCCCATGCCGCGGTAGCTCTTGAAAGAGCGGCCTTGGTAGAGAACGACTTCACCCGGAGCTTCATCTGTGCCGGCAAACATACCACCCATCATCACAGCGTAAGCGCCGGCGGCCAAAGCCTTGGCGATGTCGCCGGAGAAGCGGATGCCACCGTCGGCGATCAACGGAACGCCTGTGCCTTCCAAAGCTTGAGCAACGTCAGAGACGGCCGTGATTTGCGGGACGCCAACACCGGCCACAATACGGGTCGTACAAATAGAACCCGGTCCGATACCGACCTTGACACCGTCAGCACCGGCGTCAACCAATGCTCGGGCAGCTTCAGCGGTAGCAATGTTGCCACCGATAACTTGCAGTTGCGGGTAATTCTTCTTCACCCAAGCCACGCGATCCAAAACGCCCTGAGAGTGACCGTGAGCGGTATCAACCACAATCACGTCAACACCGGCTTCAAGCATCAATTCAATGCGTTCTTCCGTGCCCGCGCCGACACCAACAGCGGCACCGACAAGCAGACGACCGTGGGAGTCTTTGGCAGCATTCGGGTGTTCACCGGCCTTGATAATGTCTTTTACCGTCATCAAGCCCGTGAGGTTAAAGTCCTTATCGACCACGAGAACACGTTCGACACGATGTTGATGCATCAAGCGCTTGGCATCTTCGAGACTGGCGCCTTCGCGAACTGTCACGAGACGATCGGCCGGCGTCATGATTTGGGACACCGGGATATCCATGCGCGTTTCAAAGCGAAGGTCACGGGAAGTCACCATACCCAAGACACGCTTGTCATCGACAACCGGCAAACCGGAGATGTGACGTTCACGGCTCAAACGAATCACTTCACCAACTGTCATACCCGGAGTAACCGTAATCGGATCGGCCACCATACCGGCTTCATGACGCTTCACACGAGCCACTTCAGCTGCCTGCTGCTTCGGGCTCATATTTTTGTGAATAAAACCGATACCGCCTTCTTGAGCCAAAGCAATAGCCAAACCTGATTCCGTCACGGTATCCATAGCAGCGGAAACCATCGGAATGTTCAAGCTTAATTCGCGGGTGATTTTGGTGGTCAGAACGGTGTCACGGGGGAGAACTTCAGAGTGTGCCGGAACGAGCAACACATCATCAAAAGTCAGTGCCTTTTGTCTAATGCGCATGTTAACCTCAGTCGAAAAATGTAGAAAAAATTCGGCATCGCCATGGAGAATGGCGTAAAAAGATTAACGATGTATTTTAACTTATTTCTAGAGATTTTCGCAACTAAAATAGCGATATTTTCAATCAAAGCAGACGATGTTTCCCACCATTGCGGCCACGAATTAATACATTTTCGGGTTTTTGATTCTTTTCTTCACGCAACCGTCTGGCTGTCATGGGATCTACGGTCAGAGCAGGCAAAATCTCGATCCTATCGCCTTCTGAAATTTTTGTTTGCGGATCCTTCAGTACATTCCAAAGAGCTAATTTCTGGTTGTTGCCTACCGTCCAACCGGCCTCTTGAACGGCTTGCTGCAAAGTAGTGCCTTCGGGGAGCTCTAGCGTTTTTACAAAAACCTCATCACGATCAAGCCGAACGACAGTTACTTGCATTCTCAATCTCCAAAAACAAAAAACCTCGGCCGGCAACAAACCAAGCCGAGGTGCATTTTAAACAAAACGGTTATTGAATGAAGCTCACGTGCTTGTTGATTTCTTCAACAATCGGATTCTTCAGTTCATTAAAGTGTTTCTTATTTTGTTCAAAAAGGTTATTGCCGTGCGCATCAATGGAAACCACGAGCGGTCCGAATTCTTTCACTCGCATCACCCACATGGCTTCAGGCATACCCAATTCGGGCCATTGGCAGTCTTCCACTTCTTCGACGCACTCCGCAGCCACCACGGCGCAACCGCCGGGGAAAACGCAATGCAACGCTTTGGTTTCTTTGCAGCCGGCTGTTGTATTCGGTCCCATGCCGCCTTTGCCGACAATGAGTTTTGTACCGGTTTGCTCTAGGAACTGCTTTTGGAATTTTTCCATACGCATTGAGGTTGTCGGACCAATGGAGACGACATCAAACTTCGTCGGATCATCTTTGCGATGCACCATGATCGGACCGGCATGGAAAATCGCCTTACCTCTCAAATCCACAGGCAACTTGCGACCCAACTTCACCAAGCGCGTGTGAGCGGCATCGCGTGCCGTCACAAGGTAGCCAGTCAAATAAATCACATCACCGATTTTGATATCTTCCAAATCCTTGTCTTGGATCGGTGTTGTCAGAACTTTTTTGCTCATAATCTAACTCCCTTGTAAGACAAGAGTTCGTAGCTCATATCCGCATGAAGCTTAATGGCGGCGCGGCGGTGTGCCCAGCAGCCCATCGAAATACCCACAGCCAAGCATGAAGGATGACGGGCGGCATCTTCAATGTTGACACCCATCACACTCTTGACACCGGTCAGGCCACCGGGTCCGACATTCAACTTATTGAGACCTTCTTCGAGCAAACGTTCCATTTCTGCTCCGCGAGGATTGGGATTATGAGAACCAACCGGACGCATCAAGGCTTTCTTGGATAAACGAGCAGCCACTTCAACGCTGCCGGCAATACCGACACCCACCAAAACCGGCGGGCACGCGTTGATGCCGCGCTCGACCATCGTATCGAAGATGTATTGCACAATGCCTTCATAACCTTCCACAGGCATCAAAACTTTAGCCGTTCCGGGAAGAGAACATCCGCCACCGGCCATGTAGGCATAAATCACGCACTCATCACTATCGGGTACGATATCCCAATCAATCCAAGGGATGCGGTGACCGGTATTGTTGCCGGAATTTTTTTCATCGAAAATTTGAACCGCGTTGTGGCGAAGAGGAGCCTGTACCGTTGCCCGGCGCGTAGCCTCCGCGAGCGCTTGCTGCATTTTTCCCAAAATCGGGAATCGATCACCGACTTCAATAAAGTACTGGATAACGCCCGTGTCCTGACACATCGGACGATCGAGTTCCTTGGCTAAAGCAATGTCTTTAAACATCGCGTCGTAAATAATCTTGGCCATATCCGTCGTTTGTTCGGCACGCAATTCTTCAAGCTTTGCTTGGACATCATCGGGAAGATGTTTGCCAAAATAAGCCGTGAAGTCTGCCATCACGTCGGTGAACTTTTTAACGAGTTCAGCTTGATTTTCCATGATGTTCTTCTTTCCTAAAATTGACGAAAATTCGCGTCCCCAAGACGCCATTTTGAATGTTAAAAAAAGCAAGTTACCAGCGTCAACAGCATTTCGTGTAAAGCCAAATGACACTCTGATTTTCCTCAAAATGTAAGGCCTTGGTAGAATGTGTCCCTGTTTGAACATTCAGGAAGTACGAATACCGTGGCCAATATCGTCAACCGTAAGGCTCTTTTTGATTACTACATAGAAGAAAAGCACGAAGCAGGCCTCGTGCTCGAAGGATGGGAGGTTAAATCCATCCGTGAGGGGCGTGCGCAAATCAAAGAGGCCCATGTCATTATCCGCGGTGGGGAATTGTTTCTCTTAAACGCCCACATAACTCCACTGAAGACGGCCAGCACACACACTAAACCGGATCCTACCCGCTTGAGAAAATTATTGATGCATTCCCGTGAAATCAATAAATTGATCGGTAAGGTAGAGCGGGCAGGCTACGCTCTCATCCCTCTGGATATGCACTTTACGCGCGGACGGGTGAAGCTGACTGTCGCGCTGGCTAAAGGCAAACGTCAGTATGAAAAACGTGCTGATGAAAGTAAAAAACAATGGGATCGCGATCGGGAACGTCTAATGAAAAAAGCTTCAAGGTAAGCGCCTTGAAGCTTCTGTCAGAGCCGTCTCCAAGAGGCGGCTTATTTATTTTCTATATTCTCTTTTTCCGAGTCTTCTGTTTTTTGAGCGGGATCTCGCCACTGAAGCTCATAGCCCACCAACATTTCCGTCCAACGTTTAAGTAGCGCAAGCATCTCCGGCGCCGGCACTTCCCCTAAGGGTTCCACCCCCTTTTTCGTCACCACGGCGAGCGTGTCGTAAACTTCCGCCATAAAAACAGCCATGGCTGAATAAATCAGCGTGGCGTTGTCCTCGGGCAACTTGCCGCCAGCGGCTTGAGCAAGCTCTGTTCCAAGCTTAATTCTTAAATTGCCGGCCACACCCACCGGATACCACTGCGGATCAATTTCAAATTGGGCATTTTTTCCGCTGAAAGTTGCGCCAAGCCAATTCATGGTCTTGCGATCCATGTCATCCATGACATCCTCGGTAATTTCTCCGGCGGCGTTTTTCTGTGAACGCATAGCCATTTCCATCATAAATTGTCCCAAAATGGCACCGGTGATATTCGGATGGCGCAAAGGTTGTTTTTGGCAATCACTTCCGCAGGAAGAGCAATTTCCACTGCAACTCATTGATCAATACTCCTCTTTTTTAAAATCACTTGCCACGGGCGCCCCCGTCAAACGCAAGCTCCATAAATCAATAAAGGCCTCTACCTGCGGATTGCCGTCCAAACCGGCATTCGCAACATCAGCCTCTTTCAATAAAACATAAATTTCAGAAACGAAATACGCAAAAACCGAAAACATCAACGATTCGTTTTCGTGAATATCGGCAGCCGGATTAAACAGCATGACCTCCTGAGCCATCGATTCGCGCAAAAGCTCAGGCAAACGTTTTTCGTTAAATTCACTTTCACAGGAAAAATGCGTATTGGCACCGCTAAAAGTATCCTGAAGCCAAAGCACTAGATCCAAATTCGCTTGCTCGAGCTCCTGCATCGTCATCTCTTCGGCGCTGACCTTAAGGGCTCGATCCCAAGTATTGCGCACGGCCTGAGCCACAACATTTCTTGCGACCGGATAAGAAGCAATGTTAGGGGCCACTTGGCGCTTTGTTGCGTAACGCAATGGACAGGACACGGCTTACCTCTTAAATCTGAATCGGATCGGTTTCTTTTAGACCCAACATCCGCTCGGCCCACATCAGACACAAGCGCTTGCCCTCCGCTTGGAAACCTTCAGCCGATTCCAATTGGGCAAATTTTTTCATTAACGCATAAACGTCGCAAATAAATTCAAAGCACGCCGCCTGCAAAATTGCACGTGTATCGACAAGTTCCTTTTCCGTGACGCCCACTTTCTCAAAACGCTCTTTCATGTAGAGCTTTAAGTAACCGGCCAAAGGATCCCCCGTCCAATAGGGCTTTGCGATAAATTGTTCGTTTTTGCCAGCCAGCACAGCCGAGAGGAAGGCCGCCGATTGCTTATCCATGGCCACCGCCTCTTCTTGCTTTAATTGTGAAGATGAGACCATATTGGATCTTCTGACAACATCGTAGAGCACAACCTCGAATAACTCGGTGAGCACCGACACATCAGAAAGATCAAATTGTGGAGCGCTTTCTTGATGCACTTCTGTGTTTGTTTCTTGGTTATTCGGCATATTTTTCCATACCTAAAAAACGGTTTACCCAATCTTGAACAAAGGCGTTTCGACGGAGTTCAAAAACAGCAGGACTGTCTTGCTTTTCTTCACAGTCCTTTATTAACTCCATGAACTGCTGAACCATTAAGGTCGCCACGTAAAAAACGAAATCTTCCGTTTTGGCCTTCAAAAGGATTGCAGAGTTTTCAAGAACCAAATCGTCTTTTTGAAGTGACTTTTTCAGTCTCGTGCTCAGATTATCCCCAAAGTCTTTTTCATCAACAAAAAACATCGGAATTTTTTGAGTGAAAGCTGTCGTCAGAAACAACGCATGTTCTGAAATAGAGTTACTGAAAGCTTCTGCGTCTTTGGCCTGTTGCATAAAATCGAGTGTGTAATCCAGATAGCCGTCAAAAAAGGAAAAAAGCTCTGCCGGATTGCTCAAGTGCACAGCCTCGGGCCGGACATCAAGTTGATTGGTCATGAGATGGCCTGTAAAAACAATGAAATAGGGAAAGCTTACCAAATGCTTCCCCTATGTAACGTGCCGTATCTTACTACGACTTGGTATTTAAAATCGAGGGCACAACGGGCTTAGTGACTTCGGTCGAGACCGTTTTCGGATCCGTGTTTCGCATAATGCTCATCGCCGAGGCAATCATGCTTCCCATATCATTCATATTTGAAGGCAAAAGGATTGTGTTGCCCTCTTTGGCAAGTTGAGCAAAGGCCTGCACGTACTGCTCAGCCACTTTAAGGTTAACGGCATCCATGCCGCCCGGAGCACGGGTGGCTTCAGCAATCTGTCTTAACGCCTCAGCGGTTGCCTTGGCAATCGCTAAAGTTGCGGCCGCCTCACCTTCAGCCTTGTTGATCGCCGCTTGTTTTTCACCTTCCGATTCTGCAATAGCCGCTTCACGGGCACCGGTTGCCAAGTTAATCTGTTCTTGCTTACGACCCTCAGAAGCCGCCACCACAGCGCGCTTTTCACGCTCTGCCGTAATCTGTTGCTGCATAGCCTGCAAAATCACGGCCGGTGGTGTCAAATCCTTAATTTCATAACGCAGAACCTTCACACCCCAGTTAAGAGCCGCTTCATCAATCGCGCTGACAACAGAACGGTTAATAAGATCGCGTTCTTCGAACGTTTTATCCAATTCCATCTTACCGATCACACTTCTTAAAGTGGTTTGAGCCAGTTGAGTAATGGCGATCACATAGTTGCTCGTGCCATAGCTTGCGCGCATCGGATCGGTGACCTGGAAAAAGAGAACACCGTCAACAGACAACTGCGTATTGTCTTTGGTAATACAAACTTGGCTCGGTGTATCCAAAGGAATTTCTTTGAGCGAATGCTTGTAAGCAACCCTATCGATAAAAGGAATCACGACATTGAGCCCGGGTGACAAAACGGCGTGAAATTTTCCCAAACGCTCCACAATCCAAGCAGATTGTTGCGGAACAACTTTAATAGCCTGAAAGGCAAATACAATGGCCAAAACAGCCAATACCAGGGTAAAAATCATGAAACCGCTCATTTTTTATTCCATTGCTTTTATCAAGATGATTTCTTTAAATACAAAACGCTACCCTCAACACGCACAATAACGTACGCTCCCTGAGTGCGGGGTTCACCATCTAAGACTCGGGCCTGCCAATCGGCACCGCGATATTGAACCGTTGCGCAACCTGCCTCATCCCAGGCATTAACGTAGACAATTTGGCCTTGGTCCAGATTTTGAAGAGCTTCGGCCTGTGCGTCGCTTTTAGTTGGAATGGAACGAATGCGTCGCACCCATATAGAGCCAACGATAGCAATTACGGCAAAAAGCGAAATCTGCCATTCAAGCTCCATTCCGAACCAAGCGGCACCGGCGGCCACTAACGCAGCTGCCGCCAACACCAATAAGTAAAAGGTCGTGGCAATCAGCTCAATGATGCCTAAAAGAGCTGCCAAAATTAACCAAAGGGTCGCTGCACTTAATGTCATAGTCTTTATCCTTCTTGCTTCAGCCCTATTGTGCCTCAGCTTGAGTAGGCTCCTTTATAACTTTAGCGCTTTTAGGCTCTTTCGTCTCTTTGCTGTCTTTTTCGGGCGAACGTTTAACCTTGGAAACTGCCCTCAAACCACGAGGTCCGCAAACGTAACTCAAAATCGTTTTCGCCGCTTCATGGCGCAACTGCAATAGATGCTCCAAATGCAAGGGCAATTCCCCATTTGTATCCAAAAAGAGCTTTTCTTCGCCCGTCTTATCTGCGATAGCAACGACTCGAACTTCCGGATCGGTTTCACCGACCACGTCGACAACTTTACGCGCGATCACCGGATCGGTCGTAGACACAACCACCCATCTTGCTCGCTCAATACCGGCAAACTCCAGCGTCTGCTTTTGCATGGCGTCACCCAAAATGAAGTGATCCCCTAACTCTTCTTTCATCGAACGCTCAATATTTTTTTCAATAATGACCACATCGACTTTTTTAGCCATTAGCCCTTCGGCAAGCTCACGCCCCAACACACCGGCGCCAATGATGATAACGCGATCACGCTTGGCTGCTTTTTCTTCTTCAAGATCTTCCTCATCTTCTTCTGTTGCCGGGTTCTCTTTTAAGAAAAAGCGCTTATGAACGGGTTCAACCAACGCAAACAACAAGGGATTTAAAGCGATACTGATAATGCCGCCGGCCAAAATCAGCGACATTCCTTCTTCAGGCAATAAGCCAAGATTTAAACCTAATCCAGCCAAAATAAAGGAGAATTCCCCAACCTGAGCCAAAGCCGCGCCGACTGTGAGCGCGTCTTTATAGCTTCGGCCCATCACTTTCACCCACACAGCGGCCGTAATGCTCTTACAGACAATGATGACCAAAACAATCCCTAACACATGCAAAGGATTTTCGATAATGATCATCGGGTTAAAGAGCATTCCCACGCCCAAGAAGAAGATCACCGAGAAGGCGTCCTGAAGGGGTAGGGTTTGCAACGCGGCTCGATGAGAGTATTCACTCTCACGCATCATCATGCCGGCAAAAAACGCGCCCAAAGCGAAAGAAACATTAAAGATCTGCGCGCTAGCGTAAGCAACACCAATGGCAATGGCAATTACACACAATGTAAAAACTTCTTGAGAACCGGTCTTAACGGCTTGAAAAAGCACCCAAGGCAAGACACGGCGTCCGATCACAAGCATGGACGCTATAAAACCGATAATCAATACAGTGGTTTCCAAAATGGCAACCGTCAGTGAGCCATCTCCGGGCGCATCCCCTTTAAAGAAAGTCGCAATGGAGGGCAAAAGCACCAAAAGAAGAACCGTGACCAAATCTTCAACAACAAGCCAACCGACAGCCAATTGACCTCTGGATCGCTGCAACCACCCTTTGGCTTCCAAACCCTTCATCAAAACAACCGTTGAAGCGCAAGACAGGGACAAACCAAGAATAAAGGCTTCCCCCCAGCTCCAACCCCACCAGTGAGCCATGCCCATGCCGATGGCCGTCGCGATTGCCATCTGAATAATGGCGCCGGGCAGGGCAACCGTTTTTACTCGGAGCAAGTCGGTTAAAGAAAAATGCAGGCCGACACCGAACATCAAGAGCATGACACCGACTTCGGAAAGTTCAGCCGCCAAGTCCATATCACCGACAAAACCCGGAGTAGTCGGTGCAATACAAACGCCGGCTAAAAGGTAGCCGACCAAAGCGGGAAGTTTGACTTTAGTGGCTGCGAACCCCAAAACCAGAGCCAAACCGAGCCCCCAGGCCAAGGTCGCAATCAGTGCAAATTCGTGGTGCACGGGTTTTGTCCTAAAAAAGCAAAAAAATCAACGATCAAGGGAATTGACACCCATAAGAATTTTTTGGCGTCCAATGGTTAATTGTACGCATTCACGAGTGTTATTCGGGGATTTTTTTTATCTTTTTTTTGCTGTTTTGACGGCTTTTTCTTTGCTCTTGATCGTCTTGCTCGACACACTCAAAAATACTGTCCGCGATTTCTTTACGAGTTTCAATTAAAGCACTGACGTTGGAATCCAACTGACCGGAGCGAGAAATAAAGAAATCTCTGTCGCCTTCTTTATCCGATAGAGCCAACACTTTGACCTGAGGATCAATTTTTGCCACTTGATCAGCGATACTACGGGCAATTAATGCTTCTGACGTTGTGATTAAAACCCAGCGAGTTTTTTCCAAATTCAGTTTGGATAAAACCAACGGGTGAGATGCATCAGCGAAAATAAAATGATCACCCCATTCTTGCTGCATAGAACGTTCGGCCTGCTTCTCAATGATGTAAGTGTCAAAATCAGTGTTCTCAAACTTCTTAAACAGCTCCCGTCCGGCCATACCCGCGCCGACAATTAAGATACGATTGCGAATGCCATCGCCATCTTCGTCTGAATCTTCTTGTTCGGCTTTCTGGATCAATTCAGGGAAAAAGCGTCTCATGAACGGACGCAGCCCCGCAAAAGAAATGGAGTTCAAAGCAATGGTAATTAGGCCCGCGGCCACAATAAGCGAGAGCTCTTCACGACCCGCAAGGCCCATGGAAACAGCCAGACCTGACAAAATAAACGAGAATTCACCTACCTGGGATACCGCCAAACCGACTGTAGCCGCATCAATTAAGCGGTACCCATGCCGACGGACCCAAAAACCGGCCACAGTGCTGTTGACAAAAACGACTAATAAAACAACGAAAATGATCTCAAAGGGGTGCTCAACCAATACCTTGGGATCAAACAACATACCAATACCTAAAAAGAAGATAACGGAAAAGGCGTCTTGAAGAGGTAACGTTTGTAAAGCCGCGCGATGCGAATATTCACTCTCGCGCATCATCATGCCGGCAAAAAAGGCCCCCAATGCGAAGGAAACGTGGAAAATGGTCGAAGAGGCGTAAGCAACCGTAATGGCTATGGCAATCACGCACAGGGTGAAAAGTTCCTGTGAGCCGGTTTTAACCGTACGCATCAAAATCCAAGGTAGGACACGCCTGCCGATAATCACCATGGAAGCTACAAAGCCCACCACGAGCGTTGCCGTGCCCAAAATCTGCCCCGATAACTGGGTTAAAGAGATGGATTCATTAGCGGATAATGTACCGATGGTCGGCAATAAAACGAGCAAAAGCACGGTCACCAGATCTTGAACAACAAGCCAGCCCACGGCTAAACGTCCGCGCACGGTCTGAAGGATGCCGCGTGCATCCAGTGCCTTGGTCATCACAACCGTTGAAGCGCAGGCAAGCGCCACTCCGAGAATAAAGGCCCCGGCCAATGGCCAATCCCAAACAAAATAGGCCATGACCGTGCCGATCACGGTTGTAGCCGTCATCTGCAATATGGCTCCCGGCACCGCCACCGCTTTTACTTGCAAAAGATCCTTGAGTGAAAAATGCAGACCGACGCCAAACATCAACAAAATGACACCGACCTCAGAAAGTTGACCGGCTAAATCCAAATTCCCGACGAAACCGGGCGTTGTCGGAGCAATACAAACACCGGCTAACAGGTAACCGACCAAGGCCGGCATACGGATAAGACTGACTAAGTATCCGAAAATCAAAGATAATCCCAACCCCCAGGCCAGTGTAGTGATTAGTTCAACTTGATCGGGCATGTCCGCAATTTCCACAAAAATATTTGTCGTCGGAGTATAAAACTTTTAAGACGACAACCATACAAAAAGACCGGTTTTTTTGAACCGGTCTTTTGACTATTAACAAGCAGTCTTATCGATTACTTGGAGGCAGCCAAACGTCTCCAGGTATCAACCACCGTATCCGGATTCAAGGAGATGGATTCAATGCCTTCGTCCATGAGCCATTGAGCTAAATCTTCATGGTCAGAAGGACCTTGACCGCAGATGCCAACGTACTTGCCGCGAGCACGGCAGGCACGGATTGCCATTGAAAGCAGGACCTTCACGGCTTCGTTACGTTCGTCAAAGCTGGCTGCCACGAGACCGGAGTCACGGTCCAGACCCAATGTCAACTGAGTCATATCGTTGGAGCCGATCGAGAAACCGTCGAAGTAGTCAAGGAACTTGTCAGCCAAAACAGCATTAGACGGAATTTCACACATCATGTTGACGCGCAAACCGTTTTCACCGCGCTTCAGACCGTTGCGTTCCATGATTTCAATCGTTTGACGGGCTTCATCGAGCGTACGAACAAACGGCACCATCAATTCAACATTGGTCAGGCCCATCGTATCGCGGACAAACTTCATCGCGCGGCATTCCATACGGAAGCACTCGGCAAAGCTGTTGGCGATGTAGCGGGAAGCACCGCGGAAGCCCAACATCGGATTTTCTTCATCCGGTTCGTAACGATCACCGCCGATCAACTTACGATATTCGTTGCTCTTGAAGTCGGACAAGCGAACGATCACCTTCTTCGGCCAGAAAGCGGCTGCAATCGTAGCCACACCTTCGGCAATCTTCATTTCGAAGAAATCAACCGGGCTCTTGTAGCCGGCGCTCAAACGTTCAACCGCGTCACGCAATTCACCATCAACGTTCGGATAATCGAGAACCACCTTCGGGTGGATACCGATATTGTTATTGATAATGAATTCCAAGCGAGCCAGACCCACACCCTTATTGGGGATGGATTGGAATTCAAAAGCCAATTGCGGATTGCCGACATTCATCATGATCTTCACGGGAATATCAGGCAAGGCGCCGCGCTTGACTTCTTCAATTTGAACTTCTTGACGGCCTTCGTAGATCTTACCGGTATCGCCTTCGGCGCAAGAAACGGTCACTTCCATATCTTCGGCCAAGCGTTCGGTTGCATCGCCGCAACCGACCACAGCCGGAATACCCAATTCACGAGCAATAATGGCTGCGTGGCAGGTACGACCGCCGCGGTTGGTCACAATAGCGCTGGCGCGCTTCATCACCGGTTCCCAGTTCGGATCGGTCATATCTGTAACCAGAACATCACCGGCCTGAACACGTTCCATTTCGCTTGCATCTTCAACGATACGCACCGGACCCATACCGATCTTTTGACCGATAGCGCGGCCGGTCACCAACACACGACCTTTGCTCTTTAAGGTAAAGCGTTGTTGGACGTCAGCCGTATTCTGACGGCTCTTAACCGTTTCAGGACGAGCCTGCAAAATGTAAATCTTGCCATCGATACCGTCCTTGCCCCATTCGATATCCATCGGACGACCATAGTGCTTTTCAATGATCGTGGCGAACTTGGCCAATTCAATGACATCGTCATCCGTGATGGCGAAGTGGCGGCGGTCTTCAGCGCTCACATCAACCGTGCGAACACTGCGGCCACTCTTGGCATCGGTATCAAATTCCATCTTGATCAATTTGCTGCCTAACGTGCGGCGAATGATCGGGAAGTTGCCCGCGGCAAGCATGGGCTTATGAACATAGAATTCATCCGGGTTCACAGCGCCTTGAACCACTGTTTCACCTAAACCGTAGCTGGCCGTGATAAAGACCACTTGATCAAAACCGCTTTCGGTGTCAAGCGTGAACATCACGCCGGCGGCGCCCTTGTCGGAGCGGCACATGCGTTGCACGCCGGCCGACAAAGCCACTTCAGAGTGCGTAAAGCCCTTGTGGACACGGTAGCTGATGGCGCGGTCGTTATAAAGTGAAGCGAAAACTTCGCGCATACGGCTCAAGACCTGATCAATACCGACCACGTTCAGATAGGTCTCCTGTTGACCGGCAAAAGATGCATCCGGCAAGTCTTCGGCGGTCGCAGAAGAACGAACGGCCACGCTGATTTCTTCTTGGCCGTCCTTTAACCATTCGTAGAATTCACGAATTTCCTTTTCCAGCTCTGCGGGGAAGGGTGCTTCTTCAATCATCTTACGGATTTCTGCACCGGCCTGTGCAAGAGCCTTCACATCTTCAACATTGAGATCTTTGAGTCGATCATTGATGCGTTCTTCGAGGTTGTTTTCTGTCAGGAACAAGCGGAACGCTTCGGCAGTCGTGGCGAAACCGTCAGGAACCCGGATTCCGGCGCTCGTCAGTTGGCTCAGTAATTCACCTAAAGAGGCGTTTTTACCACCAACGCGATCGACGTCGGTCATACGCAGTTGGCTAAACGGAAATACATAACGACCTTGCGGCATTTTCTTCCCCCAAAAAGGATTGGATTGTTAGAATATCTGAATTGTAGCGACAACCGATTCATTTCGGGTAATTTTTTAATCTCAGGCCCTTTATGTTCAATACTCTTGAAAAAGACGAAACCGCTCATAAAAGCGGGAAGCGCACTGTGTTTATTGTCTCGGACGCCACAGCCATTACCGCTGAAACGCTCGCGCACTCGGTGCTTACCCAATTTACCGATCTGCAATACGACCAAGTTCGTATTCCATTTATCGATACTCCCGAAAAGGCTGTTTTGGCAGCCCAAAAGATCAATGACGCGTACATCCGCTCAGGTGTCCGTCCCTTGGTCTTCTCAACCTTTGTCGATGTGAACATCCACAAAACGTTCACCGAAAAATGCCAGGGTTTCCGCATCGAATTTTTCCGCAGTTTCATTAAAGAAATTGAACAGGAAACGGGTTTGAAATCCGCGCACTCCATGGGCCGAAGCCATGTGATCAAGGATGAAGAACGGTATAACCGCCGTATCGAAGCCATTAACTATTCACTCGCGCACGATGACGGACAAATGAACAAAGGCTTAAACGAAGCCGATGTCATTTTGGTCGGTGTGAGCCGTTCAGGTAAAACACCAACAAGCCTTTTCTTAGCCATGCAGTTTGGCGTGAAGGCTGCCAACTATCCGCTCATTCCCGAAGATTTCGAACGTGGTGAACTTCCTGAAGTCCTCCAAGATAAGCGCGATAAGCTTTTCGGACTTTCCATTTCACCGGAGCGTCTGTCTCAAATCCGCAACGAACGCCGTCCGGGCAGCCGTTATGCCTCTTTGGAAAACTGCCGACAGGAAATTGAAGCAGCGGAAAACATGATGCGCCGGGAAGGAATCAAGTGGCTCAGTTCCACGAGCCGTTCCATTGAAGAAATCTCCGCCACCATCATGGCCGAACTTAACCTTCACAATGCTCATAAAATTGATTAAGGCACACCGGTAGCTAAAAGAGCACGCTACGAAAACCGTAAAGCGTGCTCTTTTTTTTAACTGAAAAATTTCTGCTTAAGCTAGAACCAACCGGTTCCCCAAGTAAAGTAAGACACCGCGATAAAGATGATGGCAAGCGGAATTTGAGCACACAAAACAGGCTTTAAGGTCTTAAAGAAATCACTCTTAAAGTAGTCCACCGTAATGGTCAGACACAAGTGTGTCGGTGTTACCATTTGGCCAGCCACACCAAAGACCATGGCCACGCCCACCAAATCCAAATCTCCCATGGAAATGCCGGCAACGATCGGCATCATAATCGCAACGTGCCCCTGAGAAATACCCGTGAGCAACCCAATAATGAAACTCAAGAAACCAATGATCACAGGAATCGGCAACGGAGACGATTCAAAAGCGGCAACCAAAAGCGCCAAAACACCCGTGCTTTCCAAAAGGGCAATGAACAACAAAATGCAAATGACGTTAGCAAACATCTTGTAGTCCAAAGCGCCGATGAAAACTTCCCTGACACTGACATGGCGATTAAAGAACATTAAAAGCGGAATCATGGCCACGACAACGATAATCATGGAAACAGAAGCCTGAAGACCAAAGGCCACCATCAAAACCACGTTGGCAATCACAGGTGTCAGAGACAGAACAAAGTCCATGTTGTGACGCTTGGCTTCTTCATTGGAAACTTCCGTGCGAGTAGCTACAATCTGCTTTAATCCCCGAACCATGACAAACCAGCCGAGAATAAAAGCCACGATGGTAAGCCAACCCAAGTGCACAATCAGATCACCAATTTTGACGCCGGCGATGCCGCAAGCCAAAATCATGCCCGGCACCAAGGGGCTGGAAAATTCAAAAATATGACGGAACCAGAAATTGATGGCCGCTTTGTCTTCCGGTTTGGCTTCAAAACCTTTTGAAGCTTCTTCCACAATCGGGGCAGAGAATCTTGCTCCACCAATGGAGGGCAACAGCCCCAAAAAGGCCGGCATCACAGCTAACGTAAACCTGCGACTGGAAAACATCCTTGAAAGAGCCTCAACCATGCCGGCTAAGCAACCGCTCTTTCTTAATTCAATCTCCAAACAGATCACTAAATAAAGAGCTCCCACCAAGTCGTAACTTCTCGGAGTTGTCGCCATTTGAACAACAGCGTCTTTGAGTTCTTTGAAAGTCGGATCGGTACACAACCAGATGAAAATACCGCCAACCAAAATAGCGATACCAATGGGTTGGCGACGACGCAACAAAAAGAGCGTGATAACCATCGCCAAAGTGATGATGAGGAAAATCATAGTATTTGTTATTGTTAATCAATGAATTTGGAAATAGTACTCGCTTTTTACGAAAAAACTTTCGCTTTTAACGTAAAGGTGCTACATTCGGCTTGATATATTCTGAAAACACGTCCACTCTGTCTTTCACCATATCTAAAAAAAGCTATTACCCAATAGCTTGACATTTTCAACCGGTTATATCCTTTTAGCTATTTTCTTATTAGTGATTAACTTGTTTAAGTGTCTACTTTAATAAATATCTTCCCTTGAAGGAAAATTGATTTGAAAAAAACACTCTTATTTAAAGCTCTTCTCGGTATCTGGGGAGCTCTTAGTTTTCAATGTGTATCGGCCGAGACGACATTCACTAATATTGAAGAATCAGAAAAAGAATACATTGTCGACCTTCGCACCCACGATGAGCTTCAGCTCAGTGAAGATCTTTCGGGTTACCAGTATGAAGTTGATCTTCGTAAGCCAATAGATCACGCGCTTCACTTGTACTTTGCCTATACCAAAGATAAAAATGCTGAAGTTGGCAACAATACTTTGACATGGTTGAATGGCAATATCGGTACATCAAAAGATCCGACCGATGTCTATATTTTTGCCGCCTTTTCAGCCGACTCTGATGTTTATAACAACACAGTTAATATGAAGGGCGGCGAGTTTTATCCGCAAGCATTATCAGGCAGTGATACTGAGGGTGCCGGAAAAATTGCCGCTGCGAAGTCTGACAGCGCCAATATGTATGGCAACAAAGTCGTCGTTACAGGCGGTAAATTTCACTCCTATACGGAAATCATCGGCGCTTATTCAAATGACCAGTCTGACACGAATCAGGTGGCTTCCTATAATCGTGTCGTGGTAGAAGGAACCAGTAACTCATTACCATCATTTGAAAAAGAATCATTGATCGCTCCTAGCTTGTACGGAGCCAAATTACATACCGCCGATGTCCACCACAATGGGGTCAAAATTAACTCGTTTGGGAAAAGTTCTTCGACAGAGAATGAGAGCATTTCGGTTTTTCAAAATATCGTAGGTGGGCAAGCGGCCAGTGGCAATGTTTCAGATAATCGCGTCGAGATTGTTAAAAGTCAATTCTATGCGAGCAGAATTTTAGGCGGATACCTGGATCTCAGTGATTTTGAAGAAGACCGAGTATTTAACGCAGATGGTAATGCTGTTTTCATTGACAATTCTGAAATTCATTTCAAGAAAATAGCGACTTCTTTCAATTCAACCGGCAGTATTCACAACGGCACTATATTAATCTCAAATACAACGCTCCATCCTGATAACGAAGCTTACATTCTGGGAGGAGACTCATGGTTGTCATCCGCTACTGTGAGCGGCAATACCATACATCTTATTGATGTAAAAATTGCCGAAGATAGTGAAGGTCCCCTTACAATTTCAGCAGGCGGATCGGACATATTCACGGATGTATCCGTCGTTAATAACACGATTATTCTTGAATCCTTATCAGACGATTTTCATAAAAATGACTTAACTAAGGCAATCTTTTTAGGTCACAATACTTTTGGAAAGGCAAACAACAATACTTTGGTTGTCCGTAAATGGAAGGGTAATATCGGTGGGCTAGAGCAATTTGACTCCATTGCATTTACTGATTTCAAATGGAAGAATGGGGAAAGTATTTTAAATGTATGGGGAGAGACTGATATCTCTTCTGCTTCCTTAAAAATTGATGTAAACAATATCCGTTTTGATGATCGGTTAGAAAATCATTTCGGAGAACAAATGTCTCTTATTAAAGGTAAGACCGCAATTCAATTCAATCCGTTCTACGACAATGGGCAAGAAGTGGCCATACCCTCAACAATTACTCAAGACTCAATCGGCATTATTGAGAATAACCGAGAGAAAAACTCTGTCGATTTCAAACTTCAGGGGACAGCGCCCAGTCAACAATTAAAGCTTGTCTCCAATAATCGAAACATGAGCCTATTCTTTGTTAACCATGGAGCAGAATTGATTCTGGATAATCTGGATGCAACCGCCCGTGATTATCACTGGGGGTTGAGAACTTTCGCATCCATTGACGGCGTTCAAAGTAATTACAGCACACACGGACATATTGATGTTCACGGCTTTACGGCTGCCGCAGGTTGGGCTAATTCACTCATGCTAAACGGCAATCCCCTGCTTTTAAACCTTTTTGTAGAAACCGGTAACGGTGACTACACAGAAGAAATGTCCTACCTCAATATTGATAGGCGTTTTAGCGGTGAAGTGAAATATTACGGCGCGGGAATCTCCGCGCGAATCAAAAACACGGCCGGATGGTATGCGGAAGGTTCGTTGCGAGCCGGTAAAACCGAAACAGAAATCAGCCGAGGATTGGTTGATGGTAACGGCGTAGCTCACGGCTACGATCTCTCCGGCAACTATTTCGGGGTTCATATTGGCGCCGGTCGCATTATTGATGTCGGAGAATGTATGAAAGCCGACCTCTTTATGAAATACTTCTATACCTATCTGCCAAGCGACAGCACGGATATTTTTGCCGACGGCGTCAATAATCAATTTGATTTCGACTCTGTCGAAAGCTCTCGCATCCGTGTGGGCGGACGTCTCTATTTCCCGCTTCAGAATTCTTTCTGGGCATATACAGGTTTGGCCTACCAATATGACTTTACGCCGGATGTGCACGTTGAAGCGAACGGAGAAAAAATTGCTGATGCTGCCTCGATGCGTGGTTCCATGGGTATCGGATCGTTAGGGCTTAGATACAAATCGGAGGATTCTCCCTGGGTTGTTGATTTGAAAATAAGAGGCTATGTCGGCCAACGCGAAGGCCTAAGCGGTAAAGCCCAAGTGGAGTACCGCTATTAATCAATTTATTGACTGGAGCAAAAAAATTTTTAGATAAGAAAAAACCTGGGGCTTTTACACCCCAGGTTCTATCTTTTCGGGACGGGATTATATAGCTTTTATTTTCAAGCTAATTGGACGAAGATACATTATTGGTCACAATAATGGACACATTATTAAAAAACTCAACTTGTCCAACATCAATACTACTGTTCGTCAATTTTATCATTTGATGAGCGCTTCAATATAAGCTTCAGCTCATCTGAGTAATTCTTCACTTCTGACCGCCAATCCTGCAAGCTCGTTTCGCTCACGGGTGCAGGTTTCCATGTCTCGACTGGCACTACGGAACTTTTCGAGCTGGCGCAACCGGTCAGCACTGTCGCTCCGAGCATCGGCAAGAGCAGCGTTAAGATTTTTAATTTGAGTTTTATATTGTGCACTTACACTATTTTGAGCATCGATGATAGCTTGCGCTTGAGACAGTTTTAACTGTTCAAGCGCCAACTCACCTTCAGCTTGTGCTTTATCATAGCCAACCGAGTAACAGAAAAACGATAACGCCCAAGCTACGACAGCACTACATAGACCTAATTCGATTTTGCTATCCACCTAATCCTCATCGGTAGATAGTTGCTTTCGGTCCTTATTTAACCTCGTAAACTCTTTCGCACGCGCAGCATTGTCGCGAATCTTTTGTTTTTGTTCACGAATCTCCGTTTGTGCTTCCAGAGGGATAATGGAACCCTGCTTCATTTGACGACTCAAGGTACGAATTTTGACCAAAATTTCACAATTTTCTCTTTCAATATCAGAAATTTTGAATGAGTATTCCCTTTGGAAATCAACATTGTTAACCTTCAAACCGAGCATATTGATTGCCGCGTTAAGTGGTGTAACCGGTTCTCCGTTACGACCAATACCTGTGTATCCCATGAAGGACTCTCCAGTTGCATTGGCCATACCATTCATCACACGCTCAAAGTGATAGCCATATCGACTACGAATAGCATTGAGCATGACAATCAATTTACGCTTAACCACCGTGTCATCAAAAGGCGAGGGTTTTCCGTCCTTGCTTTCAAATTCTTTCGTGTCAAAAAAAACTATTTTCATTTGATTTCGTCCTTTTTCGTTGGGGCATGAAGCTTGATAGGAAGAGTCTTTGAGGCTCGCTCTTCGAGATATTGATTGATTGCATAGAGAATGTAGCGAAGCACCGGTGGGACAATTCCTCCAAGGCTGGCTTTCTCAAGATTCTTAATCACTGATCCAAACTCACTGACCGTGTAGGCGACAATAACAACCGATTGAACGAAGTCGATGTGAATGAGATCGTGCAACGTTATGTCCAGACCATGAGCAAGCGCGATGATAGAAAACATCACCACCTAGCGGATGACGCCACGAAACAGCACTTTCCCTGACCACGAATGACAGCGAACTGCAGCCATCATCTCTGTCACCATATCAGCCGAAACAAAGATCATCAGCCACAGTATCAAGGGGGCAACATCACCAAAAGCAAAACTGAATGCTGCGCCGATCAGTCCACCGATTGTCATTAGCGAGCGTTCAACACCACTTGAAAGATAGTTTGTTATCGAAGTAATCATTACGACTTGCCTTAGACTTTCCGTGTTTGAAAAGTAACACTGAGATTTGTTGGCCTATGGACAGATCGTAAAGTTGAGTTTCTATGGCTTGCGCAGTGGATTTTGTCAAACGACGGTGTGATAGAATTTGGACCGCACGTTGTTAGGAAGAGACAGCATCTCGCCTCGGCCCAAAGACTTTGCGCCCAATCTTTCATGTTGACGCGTCTAAAAAGGATTTGGGCGAAAGCCCAATTAGGCCCCTGAGAAGGGTGTAGAAACGACAAAGGCCCGGGTGCAACCGAGCCTGAGTCATTGATATACGAGGTTGATGATGTTCACTCTCCAAACCTCGTGCATCATTATCGCACAACTGAATGTTGATGTGTTAATTGATTTGAGAATTCAATTCTTGATCATCGCCATCATCATTGTTGTGTGGATAATGCGCACGAAACCTTAACGGGTGGGGCTGAGTCTTGATAGGGCTTAGCCCTTGTGCGTTTTGAATGAAGTGTAGTGAGGTGTTCAAAATGGTTAGGAAATCCCCCCCCCAATATCAGGGTTAACTCGTAAAAAACTCATTGCTTTTGGCTGGTACGGCGGTAAGTTCTCTCATCTGTCTTGGCTTCTGCCGCTTCTCCCCTACACTCATCAATACTGTGAGCCTTTCGCCGGCTCTGCCGCCATCTTATTGAACCGCCATCCGTCGCCAGTTGAAACTTATAACGATCTCGACGGTGAGGTTGTAAACTTTTTTAGAACTCTACGTGACCACAAAGACGAATTAATTGAAAAAATCGCATTAACCCCTTTTTCCAGAGAGGAATTTCTTACAGCCTGTCAATTAGACCCTGAACAGTCAACAATTGAAAGAGCCAGACGGTTTTACGTACGCGCTCGACAAGTTCGAACGGGGTTAGCTCAGACCGCATCAGTTGGCCGTTGGGCGAATTGCAAGAACACCAGCAGAGCGGGAATGTCTGGTGTAATTAGCCGGTATTTGGGAGGTGTTGAACAACTCGCAGCAATCGCTGAACGACTGCTACGAGTACAGATCGAGAATAGACCGGCGATTGACGTCATTCGCTTATACGATGATGAGAATACTTTGTTTTACTGCGATCCTCCATATATTCATTCTACCCGTGGGGATTCCAATGCCTACGGATTTGAAATGTCGGATGATGACCACGCCGAATTAGCAAAAGTTTTAAACAGTGTTAAGGGTAAAGTCGCCTTTTCCAATTATGATTGTGAGTTATTAGATGATCTGTACCCATCAACGAAATGGCAAAAGATATTAGGCCCTGTCAAAACAATACATTCGACCAAAGGAACGAGGCAGGAGTGCTTGTGGATTAACTACGAATCAAGTGAGGAGTTGTTATGAAAGAGCTACTCCTCAGAGCCTATGACGAGGCCGCATCAGAAAAGAAAGTTTCGCTTGATGCCAACGTATCTGATAGTTTAGTCAAAATCGTTCGAAACGAGACCAATAAGGCTCCCGTTCGCTTTTTACTATCAGGACTTTTGGCAAAGTCTTATGATCCCAAAAACAATTTAAAAAGACCATATAGATCGCACGATAAGGGGGCTTTCAGTTGCAGAAGTGTTGATGAGTCAGTTGTCCAACCTTTGATTTTCGAAAAGGATTTGCCTTGTAACAGAACGACGGCGTTTTTAACCCCGGCGTTTAGAACAATATCCAAAGATATTGACGAGCTAACTTTTATGAAATGCAGGCCGCATGAACTTTATGAACATTTGCTAGAGGTCATTGATTATATAGAAGCCCACCCTAGCGAAGCTTGGCCCGCACTTGTCTTTGTTATTCGAGAACTGTTGCACTTAAAATCAGAGCAAGAACAAAGACAAGAACAATTGGTTAAGGCTATTAAGATCAGCACCGGTGATCTTCCGCCATCGAGTGAAGAAATTGTCCGGTTAATATCGCTACATCTTCAGTGTAACAACTCAAGTCGGTTACCGGTGTTGGTGGTTTCCGCCGCTTATGATGCCGTCGCCTCTTTCTTCGGGGAACAACGCAGGCCCCTATACGCGCATAATGCAGCTGACAAACAAACGGGGGCACACGGTGACATCGAAATAACACTGATTAACGATGAAAGTATCGTTACTTGTTATGAAATGAAGGATAAACGTGTCACCGTGAACGATGTCTTCCTTTGTATGGAAAAAATCGCAAAGGCCAAGTTCGCCATCGATAACTACATTATCGTTACCACTGAGTTAATTTCCCCAGAAGTAATGGATGTAGCTAAAAAAGCCTATCGACAAATCGGTGTTGAAATAGCGGTTTTAGATTGCATTGGGTTTATCCGTCATTTTCTGCATTTTTTCCATAGGTTCAGAGGCCGTTATATCGACTGTTACCAAAATCTTGTATTATCGGATAGTGCTGTGAAACAGAGCTTAAAAGAAATTTTTTTAACCCTCAGGTTAAGCCTGAATAGCGATTCCCAAGATTAATCGAGTCTCTCGATCGTTTACGATTCACGGTTATCCCCAGAATCTTTGGATAAGGCTGGGGATAAAGTTGTGAAATGCCCAGCAGCAATGTTAGGGTCACTGTTACGTTTGTGTCTTATCTTTCTTCAGGAACTTTTCTTTAAGTAAGCGTCAAACGAGTAGTTCAGAACAAGGTACTACTTATAGATATGAAATTACCTAACGAAATCTCCCACAACTAGCCAGCTGGCCCGCAGGAGTTTCCGCTATGAGCATTTATGCCGATTATAGAAATAGAAGCTTCATGACATTGGGCTACACAGGAGATGCGCCTAGCAACTTTTACTTTAGTGTCTTAGCCTGAAAAAAGTTGACACCTTTAAGAACTAAAGGAAATGTAATGAACACCTCCCACTCAGGGTGAGAGGATAAAAGAAGATCCTCCTTCCAACGGCATCTAAGTGCCCAAAGTGTGAAAATAAGTTTGTTCAAAACAATCACATGGAAAAGGAGGATCTGCAATTAATGCTAACACGAACTTAACCGTTGTTGGGATTGATATTGCCAAGAATGTTTTTCAATTGCATTGGATTGATCAATCCACCGGGGAGGTGATCCGAAAGCAATTGACTCGAGCAAAGATGTTGCAGTTCTTTGCCAATCGAGAAAAGTGCCTGATTGGTATGGAGGCCTGCGGGGGTGCTCACTATTGGGCACGAGAACTAATTAAGCTGGGCCACGAAGTAAAGCTGATGCCGGGAGAAGATGTAAAGGCATTCAATCGTGGCAACAAAAGTGATGTTCGAGATGCTGAAGCGATTTGGTTGGCTACACAAGTAAATTCTCCTCGCAAAGTGGCTGTCAAAACCGAAGAGCAGCAAGCAATATTGGCCGTTCACCGTATACGTGAACTAAAGGTCAAACAAAGAACAGCTGAGGTCAACCAAATTCGTGGGATTTTGATGGAGTTTGGTTTAGTGACAGCAAGGGGACACAAGACAATCAGACAATGGTTGCCACACGCTCTTGAAAGTCTTCAAGAACGTGTGCCTCGGATAGCTTTAAAAGCGTTATCACAGTTGTGGAGCGATGTCCAACAATTGGATCGTCAGATTAAGGAACTAGAAAACGATTTGAAGAGTTGGGCCAAAGCGCAACCGGATTGCCAAAGGCTGATGCAGATACCTGGAGTGGCAGTGCTAACAGCGACAGCTACGGTATCTACGGTGGGCAATGCCAAGGCCTTTAAAAACGGTCGGCAGTTTGCAGCCTTTCTGGGGATTGCTCCTAGACATAAAGGAAGTGGAGGAAAAATAGAAGTCTTGGGGATGAGTAAACGAGGTGATGGCTACGTGAGAAAACTGATTATCCACGGAGCTAGAAGTGTAGTAACTCTGTCCAAAAAGCCTCCCAAGATGGTAACGCGATTAAAGAAGGATCATTGCACAAATAAAGTGATTGGTCCGATGGCCACAAAATGGCAAGAATCACGTGGGCTCTAATGGCTCATGAGGCTTGCTATGTAAAAGATTACGTTCCTGTTGAATACAGAAAATGAATTTGACTAACTTTTTTAACTGATAAGGAAGAAGTCTGAAAGTTTGCTGAAGTGAAAAAGTGATGAAGGATAGGTAAAACCGGAGTGTTTAGAACCTGAATTTTTGTCTGGGCGGTGATTTGATCGAAAAATCAAGATTGAATAAGATCCCGTGAAGGAAATGAGGAATTCACTCGCGGAAATACATCTGGTCTGTTGGTTAAACCAACACAAAGCCGGATATAAAACTGCAAACCATTCTCGATTCACGAATTTTACATTGGCAAATGGGAGGTGTTCATATAAATAAAATGAAAGAGACGGTCAAAGCAGTATTTGGCTGTCAACCCAATCAGGTTTTAAAGTTTGAGCTGTAAAGAGATTTAGGCAAAAACACGAAACCTGTCAACTTAATCAGGAAATAGTTCAATACCTGTCAACCAATTTCAGGACAAGTCATTAGTATCAATAATTCTGCAACTTACCACATCACAGAGCTACCCAACTCTGATCCTTTCTCATTAATATCCTTGTGGCAGGGCGGAACCAGAAGTGTGACGGTTAGGTACGCAAGTCAAAACTTTTAGTTGCAGAAAATCTTTACAAAAGCGGAGCATTGTTGGAACCCCATATTCCGATGGTCTTACCTACATCCGCCTCAGTTAAAAAGTCTTGTGAAAAGGTAACATAACAATTCCGACCGTTAAGTTGAGCTTTTAGTCCTTTATCTATTCTTCCAATCCATAAATTTTGAATTGGGGAACTTGTTAAATAAGGAGGGTAGGTATGGCCGTCCATTATCATAGTTACATCAAGGCGTTTCCAATTGTTACCTTCTCCACAGTACAGCTCCGAAAATGCTACCTGTTTCCCACCTATTGTTAATGTTGATGGTGAAATAGACCCATACCCACCCTCATAGCAGCCGTAAATAGTAATGTTTGACCGCATAACGCCGACGTTGACCATCAGCGTATAGCCTGCTACAAACGTAGCTGTGAACTTAACATTGCTGCTAGGCATGGTGAAGGTTCTCGTGTTGACAGAACCAGAAAGCAACACATTCGGGCTAGTGCTGATTCCAGAAAGTATGTAATAAGCATTAGGAGATAGAGTCAGCGTAATTTTTTCTCCGGCTCTAATCCCGCTAGTTTTTGAAGCGGAAATGCTTCCGCCTGATGCGTCAAGTTAATGGAATACGTCGGAATCAATGAATAATTCACGTTCACCGTGACATTGCCTGAAGGTATGATGAACGTATAGTTCGATCCACTCGTGATCGTTGTGTAGCCAACCGTCGTTCCATCCTGCTTCACAATGGAAATGGAGCTGAATTGGTAAGCGGAACTCGGTGAGCAGGTGACAGTAATTAAAGTCCCCGCATATTTACTTACCTTGAGGTGAAATAGAAACTGATCCACCACTTGAAACATTCGTTGAAATGGAAAACTTAGAGCGGCCACAAAGGAGCAATTCAGTATTAAACATAAGCACCTCCCATAATGCGAGAGGCGCAATTGCTTAGTACAAATCGCCAAAGTTCAGATACGTTCCTTCCATTGGATAATCGATTCGAAAGATTCTTGTGGAATTCGAGAAAATGTTGTCGGAGTGAACCAAGATAAACAACTCTCCCGAAATAACAGAGTCTCGATACGACGCTGTGATCATCTCTCCAATTGGAAGCTCGATGGTTTTTGTCTCTCCTTGCAAAATTTGCTCTGAGGATTTGTCGAAAACGATTGCTCCACCTTGACCACTATCGTTAATAATGGTGACATTAGTTGTCGTATTCTTGTTGACGAGCAGAAAATTGTTGTTGAACATCTAAGCAACCCTCCAATAAGTTGAAGAGTTGCTTGAAGAACCCTGGCTTATGGCCAGGGGGAGCACTTAGATTGTCAATGTACACTCGATAAGTGTTTCCAACATCTGAACTGTCAAACATGCCTGGGTAGCCTATATAACCCGTGCTTTGGTTGGGATCGTAGTAGAAAGTAAATGAAGTTATCCCAGAGAGTTTCTTTATACGTTGTTAGGCGACAAAGTAATATCCCCCTAAAATGCGAAGCCTCTTTGAAAGACAAGATCAAAGTCCGGAAGGCCAAGGCGGAAGCTGAGACCGTAAAAGCAAAAGAACCGGAGGCGGAACCTCAAACGATGGAATCTGTGTCTGAACAACCAAGGGAAAAAGAACCCATCCCATGTGATTCCGTCCAACCGGCAAATCTAACCGATAACAATGAGCTGCCGTTGTAAAAGCTTTGGCGGTATCGTCCAGTCATACGACAGACTGTAGATAGAGCCTCGGCACCGCCAACCCACTCGGGGGAAAGCCACTCCTTAATCCAAGAGGTCTGAACGATCGAACAAAAGGCAAGTACCCCAACCATTATGGAGATAAACAATGCAAGCCGTAATGCAGATTGATGACAAGCTCCAGTTGCTGATCGACATTGAAGATGTCAGTGCGTTGACTCGCCTCGGACAAACGTCCATTTATCGAAAAATGAACCCAAAGAACAAGAACTTTGACCCCTCGTTCCCCCGACCTGTCGATGCCGGTGTCAGACTGAACCTTTGGCGCTATGACGAAATCAAGAGTTGGGTCTGCAATTTTTCCAATCGGAAAAGTTGCATAAGCACTGCCGAAGCCGTCAGAAACCGATATGCCTAAGTCGAAAAAACCGCGCCACGCCCACAAACGTAAGCTCGACATTGACTTCACCAAGGTCAGAAAAGAACAGATCGAGGTGTTGAAGAATTCCTTCGTGGACCTTAAACTTACGGCAGAAATCAAGCTACCACTTGGTAACGCCACCGACACCGATTTGTATTTGCTTCGGGACTTTATTCAATGGGGCATCGTTGCGGTCTCGGTTCGCGACTGGATACGTCTCGAAAACAGAGAGGCTGCAAGCTACTTGCTCAATATATCCGCAAAGGCAACCGTCAGTGTTCAGCTGCGAGACCGCAAGAACCAATGTCACTATGTTTGTACCGGCGAAGAGCTTCAACAAATTCGGGACGGCATCCAGGTGGTTGGTGATCTAATGAAAGAGTCGCTTGAAGAGTGCCCGGTACAAATGCTCAAAGAATGGGAAGTGATGCGCAAACACATCGAGTTAGCCAACAGCAAAGGCGGCAGGATCTGCGTGGACGAGAAAGTGCTACAAGCCGCAATGAAAACTGTGTAAACAAAGGTCTCAAATGAGGCCTTTGTTCTAATCACTTAGGTTGTCAGCAGTAAAACCTGTGGAATTTGTGCCGAGCCGGAACTATTTCTTAGCCAAGACTCCATGAGTCACATAAGCACTGCCAAAATTATTCGCAAAAATCTTGACTGACGTTGTTTGCTCAAAGGTTAAACACAATAAATGATGCAAAGACAAAATAAGGTCTTGCAATACATTATCCTCTTCCAAAGCCATTACCCTAAGGCCTGCTTCTTTTGCTTGTTGGAAAGTAATATGTCTGGCATGCGCCTTCGAAATAGTCTGATCTCCCAATAGTTTTTGGATTTTGTTAATTTTTCGGGCAGGCCTCTTTTCATCAGCAAACATTACTCGTTCGAGAGATTTTTTTAAGATTTCGTTAGACCAATCAATTGCATTTTGGCATTCAGTCAAAAAGCCCGGAGGGAGTTTCCCCAAAATTGGCTGCCAAAGCAGGAGCTTTGATTGGTCTCGTTTTACCTCTTCACAAGCTCGATAAAATTCTGCAATATAAGATTGTGCCGCCACCCCACTAATCTGCGGATCCACCGGCCCAATGCTTGACTGATTGCCCATCCATATTTCTTTACATGACACGGCAATCAATGTTCCCCCGGACATTGCCAGCTGAGGAACAAAGGCTCGAATATCTCCCTTATAAAGTTCGTAAAGATAATCAATCAAGGACTCAGTTGCATCAACACGACCGCCAGGTGTATGAAGAATTAAATCCAAGCCATTTTTACGATCATCCTTTTTCGGGCAACATGCCATAAATCCATTTTTATCAGCATCAGATATGCTGTAATCCGCACCGGTTTTTGGACTCTGCAACCATCCGGAGTAATAGACCATTACATTGCGATCTGTATGTTCTGCTATTTTCCTGAGATATTCATTACGCAAAGTATCATATGGATTCCGCTTGCCTATCTCAGTAAGTACCTGATTCCAATTCGCCATCAAAATCCCTCTAAAGAAACACCGCCCGAAGCATGCATGGTACAACGATCCGGTTCAGGAACCCATGCAAAAGGACCGTAAACAGGAACAAAAGGATGCTTAGAGTCTCCAAAAGCAAAGGGACTCTTTTTAATTGCTTCCTGCAGTCTTTTTTGTTTGTCAGAAATCGGAGTCATGTCTTTGCTGCTAGGAACAACTTTCTTGGTGTTTTTATTTTTTCTCATGTTATTCCCCTCATTAACAAAGATGTGCGGAAGATTCACTTTAACACTTTCCATTTCTTATTGACAACAATCGATCCATAACCGATAGAAAAAAACTAATAATAAATAATCAATTTATATTATTGAACAGCAGCAATCAACCAGCGCCTGGAGAATTCCTGCCGATACTGAAGCCTGGGCCCGAACATAGATGAAGACTTGCATGAACTCTAGAAAATGTACGAGAATTTACGAGCCACAATTAAATAATAGAGAGCAGACAAAGACAAGAAACCCCGCCGAAGCGGGGTTATAACGTTAGCAATTAACGCTTACGCGTGCGAGCGGGAAAGCAAAAAGGCCGTCCCTTAGCTCTTATGATCTTGCCGGTTCGCCAGTGGCGGAAAAACCAGCAAAAGACCAAGTCGCCAAAGTCTTCTTGCTTCTCGTCTTCAGAGAACAATGACATTTGTGTCATTTTGATCCTCCTCAAAAAAGCCCGAAGCATTTCCCATAGCGCTCAAATCATTGCTAAAATAAGTCTGCTTTTCTTTTGAACGCCGTGAGTCGTAGCTTCGCTTCACAACTCACGTTTCATTGGGGACTTAAGTTGCCGCTTAAGTCCTCAATTTCTTTTAATTTATCTGTCCATCAAAAAATTAGTTCCCTCCGTCTTCGCGATTCCTCCCAGACTTCCGCTTAAATACTCATCAGCCAAATTCATACCGGTTCGGAGGCCAGCCTCACCGCTTTTCCGAACATTCTTGGAAGCAAGGGAATACAGATGCGTTTCCCCATTCTCACCTTTATCAACAAGCCACATTTCATCACGTCTCAACCCTAGACCATCATTCATCAAGGATGTATCGTGACTGGTAAATATGATTTGACCGGCGTGTGTTTGCTCAACCCACATCAAAAAGTCTTTAATAATTTTTCTAGTCAGTGTTGAGTGAAGGCTACGTTCAATTTCATCAATTACTAAGACTCTATCGCCGAGTCCATCACCCAAGAGGCTTAAAAACGTCAAAAGTGACATAAGTCTGAAAGTTCCGTCCGATTCATCACTCATGTGAAAATGGACATCCTCTCCAGTGTCATTTTTGTGTATTGTGTTAACCGCAAAGAATCTGGCTTCACCTTCAATTTTCTTGATAAATACAGGGCCTTGATCCTTATGCATGACCGGGAAGACACTCCCCTCGGACAACATATTAAGAATGTTCTCAATCAGACCTGAAGGAATATTTAAAGAGTCTTTTGCCAATTCAACTAATCGAACAGAATTTACCCCTGTATCAAACAGCGGCAAAGCTTTTGTCAAAAAACTGATCTGTTCAGAATCGCCCAGTGTAAGGTTCACGTCAGGGCTGAGGATATTAATTCCATTCGCAAACCAACCAAAAATTTGTAGAACTCGTTTCGCCCAAGTGTACTTATCAACATTCTCAGCTTGTGCCGCCAATGCATTGAGAAAGACTTGATTGGTCCTCGTACCTTGAGCAATAATGCGCAGATCATTTCTTTCACTCTCATCGTTAGTCAATCCGCTAACGATAATGTTTTGCCCGTTGCGCTCAAAAATGGTAGCGCTAGAGTTAAATTTCAAAAGCTCGAGCTTTTCTGTTTGTATCGCATCACGAGTTAAAGTCAATCTATATCGGTAAACAGTACCGCCGATTGAAAAATCGAATGAAAACTCAGTCGGCAGCGCCAAACATTTGTTGCACAAGCGGAAGGGGGTAACATCTAGTTTCTCGTTCGGCTGACGAGTTCGAATAATCACTCGCTGTGCGGCTTGTAATCCCTTAATAATATTCGTCTTGCCGGCACCGTTTTTACCTTGAATCATAGAAACAGGCAGGGATCGTTTGCGCAAGGCCTTTATAGGAGTTAAGCGCTCTGCATTTTTTCGTTCACGACCAGCAGTCAAAGACAAGGTAACCTCATCCTTGATTGACCTGTAATTTGTGACGGAAAAATTCAAAAGCATCACGAACTCCAAAATACATTTGTTGAAGCATTCTATACAACAACCGTTTTTAGTGCAAATAATTTAGACCAAACCAATTACCTTTCCGACAAAAATTTACTGAATCTCGTTTTTTGCACATCGTGAATAACAGTAGTCCGCCCATGCCTGAAGAATTTCTCTCATCTCACCGATTACGGCTTTACGCAAATATGCATTGTTGTACTTTTCAGTTACGTGATCAAGACAATGTTCAATCGCCTTCTCTGAGAACTGCTTGTGTTTAAACCGTACTGAATCGTATGCCCAAGCTTCAAATGATGCTCGAGCTGTGCCATGAAGAGTGATATTCCTCGGTGAACCGTCAGAGTTTTCTAGGTCAGGATCGACGAAGGGCAACTCTCCTTTTTTAATTAAAGAGGAGTTAATTTTTCTGATCATTGAGTTGCAGGTTGCTTCAGATAAAGGAGATATTCCCCCTTCGACTGAAGCTTTTGCAAAGACAAAATCATATCCTTCAGATGCTACAAATTTAGGCAAGTTCTTCAAAAGATTGACCGCTTGTCCCGATAAAGGTGTTTCTTTGTCAAATTTGATGACTCTTTTTACTTTCATTTCGTCTCGCTTTGTCACCTGTACCGGAGCCTGTGGGTGTTCTTTTGTATCAAAATAAATTTCGGACCAAAGTGAGAGACGAGCGTTTGAGGCTCGACTTACCGTCAAAATAGTGTACTGAATCAGTTTTGAAGTGATGCTTGGATGTTTTTGTAACTCTGCAAATAGCTCTGGAATCCGATCAGCTGGGAGAGCAGGTTGATGACTTTTTTGATCTCTCATAGAGTCGGGAGGCAGCAGATCACGGAGTCGACCTTTTAAATCAGCAGGGTTAAGACATGGTTGTATTTTTCCTGACCGCAATGCAAAGTCAAAAGCTCTCTTTATCTCACCGATAACTCGCTCCGGTGTGTCAATCATAGTTGTCCACTTATATTTAAATGCCTGAGCGAGAACTTCGGGTGTCAAATCTTGAGCGTTCATAAAGAGAATTGACTCTGGAATATGGTTTCGCATATAACCATTAACGATTTCTGAATGGCTTTTCGATATTTTTTGCCCTTTTATCTCATCGTTACGCCAGAGTCTATCTTCTCCAAAATCACAGTAATCAATAAGCATCCTTTGAACCGTATAGTGTTTGATCGCTTTTTCTTCAAGTAATTTTGCTTTTCGTTCCATTATTGCTTCTTCTCTGTGGCGGCGTCCGGTTAATATTTTCTCTCTCCATTCAAGGCCGATTTTTCTTGCGGATTCAAGAGATACCTGAGGATACTGACCAATAGTTTGTATAACCTCTTTACCATCAACAATCATTCTCATTACAAAGAATTTGGAAATACCACTTCCAGTTGCTCTTACTCTTAGAGTTAAACCTTTCACTCCACCAACAGCGATAGTTTTCTTTGCTTGTCGATCTGTCAACATTGAAACAACACGATTGGCCATATCCCTATCTCCAAAATAAATGGATACATTAGAACATTATCTTTCTATCCATTATGGATACATTATTGTATGCGCTCGGCAGAGAATCAAAGAGACTAATAGAGACAATTAGAGACTAGGAGAAATGCTCTAATCTCCAGTAATTGCAGGGGTTGTGTGAGACTTAAAGAGAAAGCCTGAGAATCATAGAGACTCCCAGGCTTTAGCTTCTTGGTGGCCGGGACGGGAATCGAACCCGTACGCCGTTTTAATTGGCGGCGGATTTTAAGTCCGCTACGTCTACCAGTTCCGTCACCCGGCCTACCAACCGGTGAAAAATAAGCCAACCAAGTGGGGTCGGCTTATTTTTATTATTCTGGAGCGGGAAACGAGTCTCGAACTCGCGACCTCAACCTTGGCAAGGTTGCGCTC
>OODG01000353.1_pt1 | contig 32925 bp, 29 predicted proteins | sample 1671621 | NCBI WGS metagenome assembly OODG01 (sample SAMN06348175, study PRJEB24527) | human gut metagenome | biome: human gut; feature: ankylosing spondylitis patient; material: feces | host: Homo sapiens | place: China | collected 2015-10 | reverse complement strand
TGCGGCGAACAGTTGTCCCGCTACATTTACAACGATATGACCGTCACCAACAAGATGATCGACGAGGAGGGCATCACGGTAACTCACCTCAACGACGAGGACTGGCAGAAGATCCGTGAGACCTGCCTCCAGACCTATGCGGAGGAGTGCGAGATCAACCCCAACTTCAAGATGGTCTATGACTCCATGCAGGCTTATCGTGAGACTGCCAACAACTACCGCGACTGGACCGGCGACTATGGCTTCGGCTTCAACCGGACCGAAGGTTAAGCCCCTTTCCTTATAAGAAATTCTGAAACATAAGAGAAAGAGGTGCTGAAATGAAAGTAATCAAAGGGATCTGCAACGGCATCGATAAGTTCAACGACATCCTTGGCCGTGTGTTTTCCGTTCTGGTGCTGGGCATTCTCGGTGTCATCCTCTGCGAGGTCGTTCTGCGGCGTATTTTCAACCGTCCCCAGATCTGGACCCAGGATCTGACCGTGATGCTCTTTGCCTGCTACATTATCCTGATCTGCGCGTATGGCTTCCAGAAGAAAGCCTTCGTGGCAGTAGACGTGATATTTGCCATGCTGCCCCAGATGGCGCAGCACATCCTGCACATCATTACTTACCTGATTTTCCTGGTGCCCTTTGTGGTAAGTATGCTGCCCACAAGCTGGAGATTTTTCCTGCGGGCCTACACCACCCACGAGCAGACCTACTCTGTGTGGGCGGCGCCCACCTGGCCGGTGAAGCTGTGCCTGTTTATCGGTCTGGCTCTGCTGGCGATTCAGTCTGTCTCTGAGATCCTTAAGCAGGTCCAGGCGATCGTGGAGCTGGCGCAGGGCAAGAAAAATCTTCCTGCTGACGGAAAGGAGGCCCAGTAATGACAGCGATCATGCAGCAATTGCAGGCGTGGGTCTCCGCGTCCGGTATTCTCGCTGATAAGATGGCGGTCATCATGATCATCGCCCTGTTCGGCCTGATGGTTGTGGGCCTGGTGCTGGGTCAGGAACTGGCCTTCGTGCTGGGCGGCGCCGGTGTCATCATCGGCTGGCTGGCTTGGGGCGGCCCCGGCGTTACCATCGCCATGACCAAAATTTACGACCAGATGCAGAGCTACTCCATGGTGGCAATCCCCATGTTCGTGCTGATGGCAAACTTCCTGACCCATTCCAAGGTGGCAGATGGCCTGTTTGAGTCCATCCGTTACCTTCTTGGCCCCCTGAAGGGCGGTCTGGGTCTGGCCGTCATTCTGGTTTCCACTGTGTTCGCCGCCACCACCGGTATCGTGGGCGCATCCGTGGTCACCATGGGTATGCTGTCCCTGCCCGTGCTGCTTCGCAGCGGCTACAAGCCCTCTCTGGCCTGCGGCATGGTGTGCGCCGGCGGTTCTCTGGGTATTCTGATCCCGCCCTCCATCATGCTGGTGTCTATGGGCAGCTATGCGGAGGTTTCTGTCGGCAAGATCTTCTTTGCCGCCATTACCCCCGGTCTGATGCTTTCCCTGTGCTACATCATCTACCTGATGGTGGTCTGCCGCATTCATCCAGATTGGGGTCCGGCCATGAGCGCTGAGGAACTGGCTGAGATGCCTCTGAAGAAGCGCATCAGCGGTTCCCTCATCAACCTGATCCCGCCCCTGATCCTGATCTTCGCCGTGCTGGGTTCCATCTTCGGCGGTATTGCCACCCCCACGGAGGCTGCCGGCATGGGTGCGATCTTTGCATTGATCCTGGCAATTTTCTATAAGCAGTTCAGTCTGGAAATGCTGAAGGAGTCTCTGATCGATACTGCCAAGACCACCGCCATGGTGTTCATCATCCTGTTCGGCGCCGCGGCCTTCACCGGCGTGTTCATGTCTCTGGACGGCGATCAGATCATTGCGAACTGGGTGCTGGGCATGGGCATCGGCAAGTGGGGCGCTTTCGCCATCATGTGCGTCATTGTCTTCATCCTGGGTATGTTCATCGATTGGCTGGGCATCGTGATGATCGTATTTCCGATCTTCCTGCCCATTATGGACCAGTTCGGCTTTGACCGGCTGTGGCTGGTGGCTGTCACTGCCACGTTGCTGCAGACCTGCTTCATGACCCCACCTTTCGGCTTTGCTCTGTTCTATGTCAAGGGCATCCTGCCGGGGGATGTCAAGATCCAGGAAGTTTACAAGGGAGTTATTCCCTTTATCATCATTATCTGCATCGTCACTGTTTTGTGCGCGGTATTCCCGCCTCTGGTGACCTGGCTGCCCAGCCTGCTGGCTAGCTAAGCAGAAAACAAAACATTAAGGATCAGTGCCCCGCCATTTTTGGCGGGGCACTGATTTGCATAGCGCTTTTAATGAACACGCATGCAGATGCATTAACAATAAAATCAAGACTCTACGGTGCAAATGGTACAGCTATCCAGGCGATAACTACTTCTTCCTGAAACTATTCGATGTCAGATGGAAACCCTATATCAGAAATTCTTCATTCTACTGCTTTTATGATTGCCTCCCTGATATGTTTTTATAACCATGAACGCATACAGCTTGCTACAAAAATGACCTCTATGGAAGTTCGATTTGGCACCGCTGCATGGCTAGTGTCCTAAATTATTGTCTAATTGACAGGGGTTGGCACAAGCCAGTGTCCGGTTTATGGGACACCTATGTGTGATAGACTACGGATAGAATCAAACGAAACAGAATCTTTCAAAAAATATTTTATCAGGGAGGAAATATATGATGGGAGTAATTTTGGCTCTGTTTGCGCTTTCGTGCGCATTGTCTACAGTCAGTGACGCTGCCGCTTACAGCGACATGAAACGGCAGCAGAAGGATCATTGGGATAAAATGCGGGAACATATAAAGGAAAATTATGAACGCATGGCAAAAGAAAATGACTTTTATTGGCGTGCATCTGAGGATCCTTATGGTATGATTGCGCCGGACCGGAGCCGCCACTATGACGGCACCCCCAGATGACGGACCGTTCACTATGAATAGAAAGCACCCAGAGAGACAGCCTCAAAAGGCCATTTCCTCTGGGTGCTCATTTCAGCGCTATTTTTCCAGCTCTTTGCTATTGGTCATACATAAAAGGCTTGTTTTGACCCCGGCAGCATGACATTGCGCAGTGGCCACACTGCACGACAGGTGCGGAACCATCAGGCAGAGCCAATGCATCGCAAATGGAATCGCTACTTCCAGGATCCTGTACCATTGTTTTGGCCCAAGATTTTGCCTGCATCCCCTGGTGGTTAGTTACGCCCGACGCCAATAACAGTGGGTGCGGTCGCCAATAGCATTAGATTTACTAAAGCAAGGTAATGTGGAGCGGATCTTGGGGTTACTGCATTTCAGCCGTCGGCTCATTTCCTAAGCTGAGTTGGCGCATAACATCCAGACCGTCATAGATCTCCCACGCCTCCACAATTTTGCCATTTTCAAAGCGATACTGGGTGATGCCCATAATCTCAACCGGCTTACCGGTTGGAATTCCGTACATACCGATTCCCTCATGTAAGCCGCGCAGACGCCAGCGAGCGGATACATGCCACGAGCCGTCTGCATTGTCATTGCAGGTGACACGATCTACGATCATACGTGCATTTGGGAAAGAAGACAGCAGACTTACAATGGCCCCTTGGATTTCATCATGACCAATCTGATCCTGATTACAAATGCTGTGTACAACAGCATTATCTGTGTAGAAATCACAGATGCGGTTGATGAGCTTGCGATTGTATACTTCATTGAGCAACTCAAGAATCTGTTCCCCAACCGAGTTATCCTTTGCTTGATAGGCCTCGGGGATTATCTGACCTTCCATACATTCATCTCGTCCGTAAATTTGCTTTGCGGGTTGATCGGCTGCCATTTTGGCGGCCAGCTCCCATGGATCCAGACCCAACTGTTTAACAATCCACAGATTATCACGTACCAGCCATTCCTCAAAAATTTTATTTTGGGCGCAAGCACAGTCAGCGATCGTGCGGAAATATACCTTCTTGCCAGTCGCCGGACCAAAATTGCTATCGCCAAGGTTGGTACCGGTGGACAGAATGCGATGCGAAGAAAGGAATACTCCCGGGCTATCTTCCGACCAAACAACATCTTCTGCCATCAGACGGCGGTCCGGAAATGCGTGCAGTGTCATAAGCGTGTTGGCTATAACACCAGATACACCGGTTGATGTTCCGTCACCTGCATGAACCAAGCAGTTGTTGGCATAGGTATCATAAATGACACCAATTCCCTTTTCCTCCCAAATTCGATGGGTAATCTTGAGAATATAATCCACGATATCCAGATATTCTGCATCAAAGCCGGGAAGTTCCTGCTTCTTTTCGGTGTGCTTTAGAAATTCACCGTAATTCTTGTGATCAATCGCATTGACCTGCGTGCTATCTCCATAATATATAACTGCGTCTTTCATTGTAATGCCTCCATTGCTTATACATCAAAACTAAAAGTTACTGGAGCAAGGCCAGTATAATAATTTGTACAACTAACACGCCCAAGGTGATATAACCATATTTATCGAAATTGAGAGGCTCGATCGAACACCCGGTCTCGTCGGTTTTACCTTTAAGAGCGATCCGAGCTCCTTTGAGCGTATAGGGGAAAGCGCGCTTGCTTTCATCCGCATTGGGCATAAGTTTGCTCAAAAGGTATGAGAAGACGATACAGAGCAGTGTTGTATAGGCGTAGCTCCACAAGTAATACAAATCGGGAAGCATGCTGCCGATGAACATACTGGAAATAACAGCCAAAATACTACCAAAGAAACAACCATTATCATTGGTGCATGGAATGAACAGACTACACAGCATGATGCCGGTTAGAGTAGAGGCAGTGGGGGCGGTGTATTTGCCAATAGTCAATAGAATCGAAGCAGTGCTGTCCCCCAGATAGAGATATACGAAAATAATAACAACGATACCGGAAATAGACGAAAAAAGGATACTTTTAGAGAGCGGGGTATTAGGCTTCTTACTGATATAAGGCTCATAAATATCCCGGATAAAGACAGCACTCATAGAGTTGATGACCGCTGCAATTGAACTCATGGCTGCCGAAAACATGGCTGCCAGCAGGATGCCTAACAGTCCATGCGGACAGTAGTTGATCAAAAAGTCAATCATAACGTTATTGGTGTTTGCAAAATCGAGCGTATGTGCATTGGTCAGGTAAAAAACATACAGAATAATACCAAGGAAAAAGCACAGCCAATAGATCGACTGCATACCAATTGAACTCATGATTCCCGTCTTTTTGATAGTGCGTACATCTTTCGCTGTAATGTAGCGTTGCACCTGCCCCTGATCAAAGCCAAAGTAACCTGCCCACATACAGAAACCACCAATGAGCGCACACCAAATCGTCAATTTACTGCCAGAAAAACTGAAGTCAAAAGACTGAGTTAAGCCAACTTGACGCGCAACATCGATTGCTGCGCCCAATGTCATGTCGAGCCCACTCGAAGCAACTATGATACCAAGCACAAGCCCAGTGAACAAGATAATACCCTGGATCATATCCGCCCAAATTGCAGCTTTAATGCCGCCTGCTACGGCGTAGAAGGTGGTCATGATAATCAATAGCGGCACCCAGATTTTCATACTCACCCCGGTGATTGCCTCAAGCACGAGCGAAGGAGTGTAAACAAAGCCTCCAACAAAGATTAGGGATTGGATTAACCAAGCAATGACATTCAAAATGCGAGTCTTGGTACCAAAGCGCAGATTAACATATTCGTAAACCGTAACAACCTTCGTGCTATACACTATTGGGAGAATTGTGTAAGTAATAAAGAATATACTGAGAGGCACGGAAATATTAACCATTGCCGCAACAATACCATCGTTGTATGCCCAGCCTGGGCCACCAATAAAGGTATTGGCACTGATCATGGTCAAGCCAACCGAAAGACCGATAGCATACCATGGCATGCTACGCCCACCGGATAGATACTCTTCTCCGCTTCCTTTTTTGTTCTTTTTTCCAATGAAGCTGCCAAGGAACATGATACCACACAGATATGCAACCAAAATGATGATATCGATGATTTTCATGGGGAGAAATCCTCCTTTTTATCTGCTTTAACAGACTTTCTTACTGTAAAATTTCCCGATAAACGCGGAGCAGGTTTTTCCCGAGCAATAGGTCAAGGTCGGTATCAGACCAACCGCGAGCACGCAATTCACTCTCTAAATTGTGGAAGGACTCAAGTTCAGATACACCTTCAACAAAATCGTTCTTTCTGATACCATACCAAATTCCGTCAATCCACCCAGGATACTTTTCGCTTTGCAACGGCGTACGATAATCCCAATCGCAAATGTCCGGCCCGAGATTACCGAAGCCAACAACTTTTTCGCGGTCAACTGGAGTTTTGAAAGGAGAATAGTCACTACCAATGGCAATATGCTCAATGCCAGCCACTTCAGCACAGTAATCGATTTGGCGAATCAAGTCATCCATTGTGACAACGTCTTTGTCAGACGCAACCAAAGCTGCCCGCAGAGAGATACCGAGCACGCCGCCAGTTTGCGCGATTGTGCGAATTCGATCTTTACTCAGGTTTCGAGGGTGTGCACTGACCTCATATGCACAAGAGTGAGAATCAATGACTGGACGTCCGCCTGCCAACTCGACTAAATCGTAAAAACCAAAGTCAGATAGCTGCGCGGTATCTAATAAAATCCCCAGCCGACAGCACTCTGAGACAACATCTCGGCCAAAGCTGGTCAGCTTGCCACGAGTGCGGGATTGAGCTACTCCGTCACCCAGACGATTTCGCCCATTTCCGGTCAACTGTAAGCCACGGAGACCTAACCGGTAAAGTGAACGCAGGCTGGACAACAAGTTTAGGTTGGCCTTTCCTTCGAGCGGACGGCCACCAGCCAGTGTTGCAATGATTGCAATTTTGCCCTCTGATTCGGCACGCGCCAAATCGTCCGCGGTTTTGCACAAAACAAAGGAGCTACACCCGGCTTCCAGCTCACTGTTGAGAATATCCAGTTTCTTATGTGCATCCCAAAAACGATGTACATCGGTATCGCTGTACAATACTTGGGCACAGCGCTCACCGCCGATTGCCATATTGACTAACTGTACACCCTGCGCACGTAAACGGGGCAAATAACTGTGGTCAAATGCATGATATTCTCCGCGGATTGCCTGTTGTTCGTGCTCTAAAAAACAATAGATGTATTCATCTGACATTGGCTGAAATGCATCCGCACGCCACTGATATGTTGCCATAGTTACTTCACTCCTTTATCCAATCGTCTCTTCCAAAACGCGCATGAGATTTCCACCAAGAATCTTGAGAATGTCATTGTCGCTATAGCCGCGATTGACCAGATATTCGGCGATGACATAGCCTTCGCTGATATCGTTTGGATCTTCGGTCATATGATCACCCTTGGGGATGCCGGTGTAAAATCCTTCGATTGAGCCTGGGAACGGGCACATTGCACGATGAACATTGCGAACCAGAGGGAAATTATCATAATCCAGTCCCAAACCGACGTGATCAATACCAGCTACTTCGACAATGTGGTCAATATGGTCAATAACATTATCAAATGTAACCAGTTCCCCGGTTTCCTGCGATCCACGAACAAGTTCAGTTTTTACAATTTCCATACCAACTACGCCGCCGTTTTTGCCAATGGCGCGCAGGCGATCATCACTCAGATTGCATTCACTTGGGCATACAGCCTGTACCCCATCATGAGAAACAATTACCGGCTTAGATGAGGCTTCAATGCAATCAAAGAAAGTGGCGTCATTCAGATGAGTCAAATCGATGAGCATACCGATACGGTTCATCTCCTCGATTAGCGAAATGCCAAAGGTCGTTGCGCCAGCTTCTGGACGACATTCGCCGACACCATCGCCGAACATCGTACGTGCTGCACCACAAATGCAGTTGACGCGCAAACCGAGCGCGTGAAAAGCGTGCAGCATTGCCATGCTATCTTCTCCGGCTCGACCGTGCAGGGCACGTGCGCCTTCAAAAGCAAGCAGAAGCGCAATCTTTCCTTCGGCAACCGTCTGACGAATTTGCGCAACGTTGGTGCAAATATGAAAGGCCCCAGAAATCTTTTCTTCTTCCTGCAACATATCCCACTGTTCCATTGCACCAAATACCAAATCATCCGTTAGGTTGCTTAGACAGGGCGAATTTGAGCCAATGGTAGTTGCGACCACGTTGAAACATCCACGTTTCAACTGCGGCAGATAATAAGTGTTGAAAATATCTTTTTGCCCCAATGCCTTACGAATGGCGAACTCAAACATCATGTGATCATGGATGTTTACGGTAATTGACTGCTCGTTTAGTCGGCGTGCTCGTTCCGAAATTTCGTCGGGTCTCTTTTTGTTAAGAGTATACTTGGCCATTCCCTTTTCCTCCTTTTATTGGCGTCAAAAAATGACTGCGCAGTCAATTTTGCGAATAGACACCATATAGAAGCTACAACTATCATATCATCATATTTCTTCTGCGTAAATGGTATATAATGCTGATTTTTGTGAAAAACATTTTACATTATCGCCAATAACAATCGCTTTATTGTTGCTTTTTTATCGCATCACGCGTATAAGAAAAAAACAAAATGTGATTGCGAAGTCAGTGCTTGCATTGAACGTGACGAACAAAGATGTTGACATTTTCGGCCTAAAGATTCATAATTTTATATATCTTATCTCTGCGCAATAGCAGTGCCGCAAGGAGGCTTTGCATGAATCAAAATCGAAATTCTCATTCATCGAGTCGAATGACTGCGCAAGATGTTGCGTCTCTTGCAGGGGTTTCCCAGTCTACTGTTTCTCGTGTATTCAATCCAAAATGGAAAGGGAAAGTAAAGCCAGAAATTCGTGAGCGTGTATTAAAAATTGCAACAGAAACTGGCTATACACCCAATACCATTGCACATATTCTGACATCCAAACGTTCTGGAATTGTCGGTGTATTGGTGTCCAAGCAGTATCAAGCCTTTTATTATGCTGTATTATCTGAAATTACAGCCTGTTTGAATGCAAACGGCTTCCAGACCATGCTTTTTCTGACCGATCCCAAAGATGCAATTGATGATTTGTTTACCGATGTATTACGCTATCAATTGGACGGAATTATTATTACTTCAGCAGCGGCTACCCACGATTTATACCAGTCCAAGACAGATTTTCCGATTCCAGCGGTGCTGTATAACGGTTATGTGCCGGGGTTGTCTATCAGCGCGGTACATAGTGACAATTACGCAGGCTGTATACAGATGGCAGATTACCTTGTAAGTCTCGGACATCGCAATTTCGCTTATATCTCGACTGCAAATAGTGCTTATCGCAATTATGCAGTGCGTCAAGAAGCCTTTTTGCATGGGCTATCGATGCATGGGATTCACAGCTGTAAGATTGAGGAGGCTGACTACTCCTATGAGAGCGGCGCTGAGGCAGCCTACCGTCTATTGACCAGTGCACATGCGCCAGATGCCATTTTCTGCTCAGGAGATATCAACACAATGGGGGCACTGGACGCTGCTCGGAAGTTAGGGAGAGATATTGGCGAGACATTATCAATCGCAGGTTTTGACGCTCCGTGTGGTATGGAGTTACCTCCGTATGGTATTACCGCATTGCGGCAGGATACGGGGCAACTAACACGTGATGCTGTACAGATCCTGAAAAGAATGATTGATACGGATGATCGTTCTCCGGTTGTTGTAACCCGTCCGATGGAGTTAGTTGTACGCACTTCGACCAGACCGCATCCTACGGAAAAGTAAAACATCTGCAAAAAAAGATGCCAGACGATTGGAGAGACTAATTTGTGTGGCAGGATATTTGAATCCCTCGAAAGTGCAATCATAAAAATTGCTGGACAAAGGCATCTTTAAAAAGGCTTTTGCCTGATCTCAAATAGTAAGTGCACTTCGATCAGATAGTCACAACCTAACTCACCAGTATTGCCAATGGTCGATGGTGATTGAACCCTTTTAAACTAAAAGCACACCGGGACTCTGTGTCCCGGTGTGCTTTATGGATATTGGGGGGAGGTCTATCGCTTAGAGTCTTAATTCTGCGGGTTACAAATGCTAGCAGTGCGTTCAAAAATATCTAACCCTTGCTCCTTGAGCCAATAAGGGAGATCAATAAAGCACCAGTTTTCCGAAATTTTGCCGTCCTTACAGTAATAAATATCAATATCTCCGCGCAAATGCGCACTTTTTCCACCACCAGGCATGCCCAACCATCCGCCGGTCGGTGTTACGTCCATACTGCTGTAAAAACATACAAAATCACCCTCTGCAAAGTATGCATGGAGCGGGTTCTCGGTTTTATCCGTCAATTGGGTGCGGAACGGAATCTGGTGTTGCTCCTGATATCGGGGAATAGTGTAGCTTGCACCAATGCCACAAGGACCGTACCAGATCATATCATCATTCCAGGAACGTTCGAGCATATCGCGCGGTGTGCTCATAGTGGCGTTGATAGAAAACAGACCATTGAGCATATCATCTACAATCTTAAAAGACTGCGCCGCCTTTTCCTCGGGAGCGTCTTCAAACATTAGCCCATTATGGTCTCGCGGGCCAGGGTAAACAAAGTAGTGACCTGCTTCAGGCGGCAGAGGATTTATACCAGCTTCGCACATAAACCCGATTAAATCTACAAACATGGCGGTATGCGTAATTTTCCCGTTTTCTACGCAGGAATACTCAGCATACTGCAGGTGGTGCATTTTGCGAGTGCGTCGAATCCCCAGAAAGTCCTGATCAAACAGCCCCATGAACTGTCCCATGCTCATAACCCATGTTTTTCCATCCAAAGCAGTACCTGCCATGAAAACATCTTGCCTACGCTGCATATGCACCAAGGAATTCTTCAGGGGCTTCCAAAAGACTTCTGCCACCGAGTGCGCCGTTGTTTGATCCAAAAATGGATAAACTCCTTCCCAGATGTAGTTCTCACTCATGTACTTTTTAAGGACTGCTTCCGATTCTTCCGGAGCGCACTTCTCTAATTCATCGAAGTATGAGCGCACCAAATTTTTAACTTCCTGATACTTTCCCATCTCGAGAGGACCCCCTTGTACATTATTTTATCTGACTGCGCAATCATTACGGGAATAATACACTATTTACTAACTTTTGTCAAATGTTAGTAGAAACAAATTTGATTATTGCTACAATACTGTGAGTATCTCTAAAAAGCATCTTTCGTTTTAGTATAATTAGCGCAAGCCTAGCTGGCCTACAAGATAAAAACAACAGTATGACGCCACAGTGATGTCTAAACAGTAAAAGCGCTGGCCTTTTCCATTGCTATTTGATATAACTGTCTCATGGACGTACAGAGTGTATGCGGCGGTGACCGCTTGTGCAGCCTATGAGTCCTGTATAATGGCGATGTCTGTAATCGCAAAGATTGGCTCGTAGGATGTCATTGATAATTGGGACTGGATTGTCTTGTAGTTAAACAAGATTTGTCCTGAATGGGCTGAGTACAACCACACAATCAGCTAAACTGGAATTCAAAGAAGCACAGCAACAAGTTGTTCCTAAAAACGCGAAAACAGAAGAGGAAAGCGGTATGAAAAATGAATCCCAATATGGTCTGTTGCTATTACAGCGGTATCTGTATGAGCATACGGATGACCAGCATCCGGCCTCTGTGGCGGATATTCTTGCCTTCTGGCAGGAGCATGGCATTCAGGCGGGGCGCAAGAGCGTATATTCCGCTATTGAAGTCTTGCAAAGCAGCGGTATGGACATCGTATGCGTCAAAAGCACCCAGAATCGATATTTCGTGGGGGAGAGGCTGTTTGAACTGCCGGAACTGAAGCTGCTGGTGGACGCGGTAGAATCCTCCCGCTTTATTACGGCCAAAAAGAGCAAGCGGCTTATTGAAAAGTTGGGTAAGCTCACCAGTGAATCTCATGCCCGCCAGTTGGATCGGCATATCTATATGGAAGGTACCGCCAAACCGGAGAATGAGTGCATCTATTACAGCGTGGATGAGATCCATAACGCCATTCAGGAAAAACGGCAGATCACCTTTCAGTATTACGAATACACCCCGCAGAAAGAAAAGATACTCAAGCATAACGGCTACCGCTATCAGTTCAGCCCGTATGCCCTTATCTGGAGCCGGGATTGTTATTACGCAGTGGGCTGGTCGGAAAAGCACGGGAAGCTGGCACAGTTCCGAGTGGATCGAATGGTGGCTGTGGAATCATCCGACCAGGCGGCTGTTTGTATGCCGGACTTCGACCCGGCTGAGTATGTGCGGAAAATATTCGGAATGTACCCGGACGATCTGTGCACGGTGGAGCTGTTGTGCGAGAACGAGGTCATGCGCAGCGTAATAGACCGCTTTGGCGAAGAAGTCTCAACGGTGACAGCAGATGACGGCCACTTCAAGGCCATCGTGGAGGTAGCACCCAGTCCACCGTTTTTTGCATGGGTGTTCACCTTCTGCGGCAAGATCCAAATCCTCGGCCCTGCAGAGGTGCTGGACGAAATGCGCTGCATGGCTGCATGGCTGCAATGATTCAGCAGAGGTGTTCCTCACGGGGAACACCTCTGCTTTCTTATCTTGTCAATCGAACAGATGTTTGCTATACTGGCACTGTTCCCAATCGAGAGAACGCACGAGGAGGTGAAATGCGTGGAACAGACCTTTGGCAGCTTCCTTCGGGAGAAGCGTATAGCGCGCGGCCTGACGCTCCGCGGCATGGCGGCAAAGCTGGACTTGTCGCCGGTCTATATGAGCAACATTGAGAATGACCGCCGCGCGGCTCCTTCGCAGGAATATCTGGAACGGATGGCCCTGCTGCTGCAGTTGGACAAGCCAGAACGGGAATGGATGCTTGACCTTGCGGCAAAATCCAAGCAAAATCGGGTATCCGCAGACCTTCCGGACTACATCATGGATCGAGAGATCGTCCGGGCTGCATTGCGCACAGCCAGGGAGGCAGACGCCACCGATCAGGAGTGGCAGGATTTTATCGACCGGATCAACCGGCGCATGAGATCATCCGGAGAGGACAGTGATACCAAGGCATGAGAACACCATATTACAGGGAACAGGCTCTGGAGGGGATCGCCCGCGAAGTCATCACCGCCTATGATCCGAATCTCTATTATGGCGTTCCCAGAATGATCCCTATCGAGGACATCATCGAAGCGCAGGGGATCACGCTGGAGTATCAGTGCCTGCGGAAAACCGGCTGCGTTCTGGGCGAAACGATTTTTGATGATGGCGGTACCATTATCTACGATTATGATATCCCCGGATATACCATTATTGCGGTCAAGGGCGGCACCATACTCATCGATAGCTCCCTCTGCAGAGAGGACGCCTCCACAGGCCGGCTGCGCTTTACCTGTTCTCATGAACTGGCACACTGGCTGCTGCATAAGAAAGAGTACAGCGGAACCGGTGAGAGCGCGGCTATGATGACGGAAACGAACACCATCAGAACGCAGAACAGCGCATTGGAAATACAGGCGAATCTGCTGGGGTCCATCCTTCTGATGCCGCTGCCCCAAGTAAAGCGATGCTTTTACCAGCTCCAACCTGGCAGGGATCGCCAGCAATTGGTCGCGGATATGGCCGACATTTTTCAAGTCTCCAAGCAAGCCATGCGTATCCGGCTGGAGAACCATCATCTGCTGTGAAAAAATTTTAGGAAGCTGTTCTCAAAAAAGAGAACAGAGAAAGCGAGGCGCCATGGAACAAGAAATACGCAAGATCCTTCGCTGTCCCATCTGCGAGAAGGGACGGATCGCGGATGCCCCAGCGGGGGCGGCCCTTTCCCAATATCGGCTGTTTGCCATGGTAGGGGATGAACCAGCTGATATTATCGCAAAGTGCCCAAGGTGCGGTATGCAGGTGGGGATCACCGTGCGGCACAGGACCGAGCCGTCGATTATCGTGCCCACGCTCTGCAGAGATACGGCATGGGCCTGAATTAAGAAAAGACAAAACAATATATAACTTCGTCAAGCGCACCAACCACCCAGCGTCGAATCAGACGTAAGCGGGAAGTATTGAGTTGGGAGCCTTACAAGTAGCTTTTCAGCTATGCGTAAGGCTCTTTTTTTGCGCCCTTTTCGCATTGTTGAACGGCGGAAAGGACTTGTATGCTCCAGCGTTGGCAGGCCTATGTCGCCAGATACCCGTGACCCGATCTCAGAACTTTCAAAAAAATCTGAGATTGGAGTCATGAAAAATGAAAAAATGGCAGGAAGAACGCAATTATAGACGCATTTACAACGAAGCCGGTGAAGTGATCGCCAATATCATCACCGTGGATGGTGTGGATGTGGAAGTGGCGGAGGATGTGTATCTGGCCTACTCCCAGGCGGACCGCCGGGAGCGGTATGTGCGGGAGGAACAGTTTTCCGGGAAACTCCTCTCGCTGGAACAGATGGCGGAGGACGACCTGCTTCCGGACTATGTCGGCGCGGAAGCAGCCCCAAGCGCGGAGGAAGAAGCGCTGGAACGAGAGCAGGCACAGAGCCTTGCGGAACGAAAGGAGATGTTGCTGCTGGCCATGCTGTCTCTGAATGACGCGGATCGGGAGTTGATCAACGCGCTGTTCTTCGATGGCGTGTCCACCAGAGACTACGCGGCGCGGATCGGAATTACCCAGAGGGCGGTCATCAAACGCCGGGACCGCATTCTGCGGGATCTGAAAAAATATTTTGAGAATTTTTCAAATTAAGGGTATTCACCCGCAGTCTTTTTCGGGAGGACAGTGAGGGACCCCAAAGATCCCTCGCTGTTCCTTGAAAAGTGCATACCAGCAGTACGGGCAACCGCCCGGACAGACGAGCGTTCGCGCAGTGTGCGCCATGACCCGGAGGATATCTCTCCGGCGAGCGATGAAACCTGTGACGGGCCGACTTTGGCAAAGTCGGCTGGCATTGACTCTGTTCGGGCTGATAATGAGACACAAAGCACTGGCCAGCATGATGAGGCTGGGCTGCCCTGGGGTTGAAAGCAGTAGAGACCCCAGGAATACGCCCGTGAGAAGGTAGCCGCCTTCTGTCCGTACTGTTCCCTTTATCCACCGGGGCGCGAGCTGCAAATACGGTGAAACGAATGACAAAATTACTTTTTATCATGATAGGGGAAATCCACGGATGAATACAAATGATACAAACAGGCAGAAAGCCCACGCCATGATCGACCATATTTTCAAAGACCTGTTGCCTGCCCAGGGCATGGTGGAGCGTTCCGAGCAGATCAAACTCAGCCACCGAATGTTGGATACCATGCTGAACGGCGGCATTGCCCTGTGCGACGCAGGCACCGGCATCGGCAAGACTTACGCTTATCTGGCAGCTGCCGCGGCGGCCAGTCGGTTCGGCGCTGGTTTATCGCACCGGCCCATCATTATCTCAACTTCCAGCATTGCGCTGCAGAACGCTGTGCAGACAGAATACCTTCCGCTGCTGTCCTGCACCTTGCTGGCAGACGGACAGATCGACCGCCCACTGCTCTCTGTGATCCGCAAAGGCAAAGGCCATTATGTTTGCGACGAACGCCTGCAAAGGCGGCTTCGTCAGGTGAACTTTCAAAAGAAAGATCCGGCAGCCGCCGACGCTCTTCGCGCGCTGAAAGGAACGCTGGACATGGACAATGTCCCCCACCTCAGCGGTTATGACCGGGAACGTGTCTGCGTTCCGCAGTTCTGCGACTGCGACCATCAGGACTGCCGGTACAAGCGCTTTCTGAAACGCTGCGACGCGGATCGATATGTGTTCCAGATCTGTAACCATAATCTTTTGCTGGCGGACGCCATCCACCGCAGTCAGGGGAAACGACCCATTTTCCCGGAGCATAGCGTCATCATCGTAGATGAAGCCCATAAACTGCCGGAAGCGGCGCGGGAGATGTTTGGTATGACGCTGACTGCCAGTGACATCCAGAGCGTGATCAACCAGCTCCGCGCGGAACGGTATCTGCTGGCAGCAGATGTGCTGGCAGGCACGATGGGGCCGCTGCTCCGCAAGCTCACGCAGCCCAGAGAGGAAACCGAACCCCTGGATGCGTACCTTCGCTTACTGACGATCCCCAGCCGTTCTCTTCTTGTTATTGAGAAGCAGGTCGGCAGGCTGCTGTCGGCGCAGGGGCGCAGGCAACTGGAAAAGCTGCGCGGCGCGATGTCTCTCTTGAGCAGTCCGAGAACGAATATGATCCTCTACACAGCGGATGACGGCGATGGCGGAACCATGCTGTGCGCCACCGTTTCAGATTTGTCGGAACAGATGCGTCAGGTCCTGTGGAGACCGGAACACGCTTTTGTGCTGGCCTCTGGGACTTTGGCTGTAGGGGATGACTTTCATCGTTTTCGTTCGCAGACTGGATTGATGGACGGGCGGCGTGTAACGGAGTCAGTTTCTCTTTCTCCCTTTGACTATAAGCGGAATTGCCTGCTGTACTTGCCGCAGCTTCCACCGAGCCAAAGTTCGGAAGCATACTATGATGAATTGACAGATGAAATCGCGGAACTCATCCGCGCGGCCTGGGGCCATGCGCTGGTGCTGTTTACCTCCTACGCCGCCATGTCAGCGGTAAAGGATAGGCTGCGGAAGCGGGAACTTAGTTTTCCGATGTTTACCTTGGGCAGAAACGCCATGCACATGACGGAGCGATTTCGGCAAACACCGGGAGCTGTGCTGTTGGCCACAGGCGCGGCTTGGGAAGGCTTTGATTTCCCCGGCGATTGCGTATCCCTGCTGGTGGTCCCCCGCCTGCCCTTCGCCTATCCGGACGCCCTGAAGGAAAAAGAGCGGGAGGAATACGCTTCCCTTCGCCAATTTATTCAGAATGTGGCCGTTCCGGAAATGCAGATTAAGCTGCGTCAGGGCTTTGGGCGGGCTATCCGAACGGAGTCCGATACCTGCGTCATTGCCATTCTGGATGAGCGCGCAGGCCATGGCCGCCGCTACTACGCAGCCATGCGGGATGCTCTGCCGGACATGCGCACCACGAGCAGCCTGCGGGCTGTAACAAAGTTCCTGCGGGAGCGAAAGCCGGAAAGCTATTTTGAGGTGTGCGCATGATCGACGCCAAGAAGGAATTGCAGTACCGGCTGGCCATCCAGATGCTGGAGCACTTATCCGAAAAGGGCCTTCTGACAGCAAAGGAACTGGCTTATGCCAAGGGACTCGCCCGAGAAAAATACGCCCCGCAGACTGTTCGGGAATAGTGCTGGCTATTCCGCGGATAGTGTGGTAGCTTGTGTGTTGCCCAAAAAGATGCAGGAAGTGAATGAAATGGCAAATGTAAAAATGATCGCGCCCCAGACATTCCAACCGGAACACATGCGGGTGGCGGCCTACTGCCGGGTCAGTTCGGACTCCAAGGATCAGCTGCATTCCTACGCCGCCCAGATCCGCAGCTACACGGAGGAGATCGCCCAGCATGACGGCTGGGAGTTGGTAGATGTGTATGCGGACGAGGGACTCACCGGTACCCGGATGGACAAACGGGAGGACTTCAACCGTATGATGCGGGATTGCCGGAAGGGTAAGATCGACCGCGTTCTGGTGAAGTCCGTATCCCGCTTCGCCCGAAATACCAAGGATTGCCTCTCCGCTCTGCGTGAACTGTCCACTCTGGGTGTCTCTGTCCAATTTGAAAAAGAAAATATCGACACGAAAACGCTCACCACCGAACTGATGGTGAGCGTTTCCGGTTCTCTGGCCCAGCAGGAATCCATTTCCATCTCGGCTAATCAGAAAATAAGTTATCAGCGAAGAATGGAAAGAGGGGAATTTATCACTTGCTCGGCACCTTACGGCTATCGGATCATAGACAAGAAAAACCTTGAAATCATCCCGGAGGAAGCGACCACGGTACAATGGATATTCGATGCCTATTTGAATGGCCGCAGTGCGGAATGGATTGCAGACCAACTCACAAGAAGGGGCATTGAAAATACCAACACACGCAAACCGTGGACTGCTTATGGAATCCGGTACATTTTACGCAATGAAAAATATATTGGGGACGCACTGGGGCAAAAGAAATTTACAAAAGGTTTTCCCTTTTTTAGAAAACGCAACCACGGAGAGCAAGAGCAGTATTACGTAGAAAATACACATTTGCCCATCATCGAGCGTGAGCAGTTTGAAAAAGTACAGAATCTTCTGCAGCAGAAAGCGAAAAGGAAGAAACCAACGAGAAGCCAATATTCACTTACCAGAAAAATAATTTGCGAGAAATGCGGGACGCCATTTATCCGGCGAGAAACTGCGAAAGGCTTGGTGACATGGGTCTGCCGAACCCATGACCGGAATGCCGCGAACTGTCCTATGGGGCGTATCCCAGAAACGGAGATCCATGCGGCATTTATCCGGATGTATCGGAAACTCAAGGAGAATGCGGATACGATCCTGGCTCCAGCTATGGATCAGCTGAACACATTGGAAACCATCCTACGGCAAAATAATCCCAAAATGCTGATGATTAACAGGGCGATTGCGGAAGCAACGGAAGAAAGCCATAAAATCAGCACCCTGCGGGCTAACGGCTTGCTGGATGCCGATGCCTGCGCCGTCCGCATGAATGCCATCAGCGCCAAACTGACTCAACTCCGGGGAGAACGCCGCTGGTTGTCGGAAAACGAGGCTTTGGATGAAACCATGGATGCCATTCGCAAGATGACAGATGTCATAAAGAATGGGCCGGAACAGATGAACATCTTCGATGAGGACTTGTTCGACAGCTTGGTAGAGAAGGTCATTGCGGAATCCCAGACACGCATCCGCTTCCGGCTTTGCGGTGGTTTGGAATTGGCAGAACAATTGGAGGTGGCGGCAAGATGACAAACCGAAAGATTTTATATGGGTACAGAATTCGAAACGGTATATTGGAAATCGCACCGGAAGAACAACAGGCGGTGGAGCGAATTTTTACCCTCTATAATGCCGGGGCTTCCTACCAGGGAATTTCCGATGCATTGAATCAAGGAAATATCCCATACAGTCAGGAAGTTCCTCTTTGGAATAAGCATAAAGTGAAGCGTCTCTTAGAAAATCCACGCTACACTGGCCAGGATGACTATCCGGCCATTGTGGACATGGAGGTTTTTCGGGCAGGGCGGCAGAGGACAGCCGAGAAAAATGAAAAGCGCCGCCCACATGGAGAGAAATCTCCCATCACATATCTGACACCGTATTTCCACTGCACCTGCGGCGGAAAGCTCATCCGCATTGGCGGTAAATGGTTGGATAGCAGCGAATTGCACCTCAAATGTGGGTCCTGCGGCAGTACCATCACCACAGATACGGATACCGTGCTGACGGAGGCAAATCGGCAGATTTATGCATACGAACATCCCAAACAGCCTGCTTATGCCCCCTCTGCGGAAGTCATTCGACTGAGCAATGCCATCAACCGTGGCTTAGAGCAGCCAGACTCCCCAGAAGCGGTGATGGCGCTGATTCTACAAGGGGCAGCTGCACGATACGATTGCTGTCCGGAGCCAATTTCTGAATATGAAAATTTTGACCACCTACCGAAAGCAGATTGGAATCACTTTCGGCGGGTGGTTTCTTATATCACGATCACACAGGAGCATATCATAACAGTTCAGTTTACAGATCAGGCAGGAAAGGACGAATGATACATGGAAGCGACAACGACTTTAGATAGGCGGGTGCGGGTGATTCCCGCTACAAAAACGCAGGGAGCCATTCACAGCACCCATGATGGGAAAAAGCGGGTGGCGGCCTACTGCCGGGTATCTACCGACAGTGAAGAACAGCTCAACAGCTACGAAGCTCAAAAGTCCTACTATACCCAGAAAATCGAGGAAAGCTCGGATTGGGAGATGGCGGAGATCTATGCCGATGAGGGTATCTCCGGCACCAGCATGAAAAAGCGGACGGAGTTTAAGAAAATGATCACTGCCTGCAAACGGGGCCATATTGATCTTATCATTACGAAATCCCTCTCCCGCTTCGCCCGAAACACGGTAGACTGTCTGGAAACGGTGCGCCTGCTGAAAGCCAACGGCATCGGGGTGTACTTTGAAAAGGAAAACATCAACACCCTCACAGAGTCCAGCGAGTTCCTGATCACCTTATTCAGCGGCTTTGCCCAAGCAGAATCCGAGTCTCTCAGCAAGAATGTTGCCTGGGGCTGGAGAAAAGCGCCGAAGCCGGAAATGTCTACTTTCAATATAAGAGAATGCTGGGCTACCGCAAGGGCACAGATGGCCAGCCGGAGATCGTTCCGGAGGAAGCGAAAATCATCCGCCGCATTTATCGAAGATACTTAGCTGGCTGCAGTCTGGGCCAGATCAAGCAGGAATTGGAACAGGATAATATTCCTACCGCACAGAAGGTGGAACGATGGTCCTCGGCTGTCATTCATAACATTTTGACCAACGAGAAGTACATGGGTGACGCCCTGCTGCAAAAGACATATATTACTGACTGCATTTCCAAAAAAGTAAAGAAGAACATGGGAGAGCGCCCCATGTACTATGTGGAAAACAATCACCCTGCCATTATCCCAAGAGAGACATTTGACCAGGTGCAGAAAGAAATGACACGTCGGTCCAGTAAGCGAAAGGTGCTGCAAAAAAGCGGAAAAACGGAACTGGGGAAATACTCAGGCAAGTACGCCCTGACGGAACTGCTGGTGTGCGGCGAGTGCGGCTCTCCCTACAAGCGGGTGACCTGGGCCAGAAACGGCAAGAAGCGCATCGTGTGGAGATGCGTCTCCCGGCTGGAATTCGGCACCAAATACTGTCATAACTCCCCGACACTGGATGAGAGCAGACTCCACAACGCCATCCTCGCCGCCATGAACGAGTACGCGGCTATCCGACAGGAGGTTTGCCCGGATGTACTGGCCATGGTAGAGGAAGCCAAAAGGGCCATGTCGCAGGCTGGAGCAATGCTGCTGGAACTGAAAAAGCGCATGGATGAGGTCAGTCAGGAACAGTCTGATGTGCTGGACCGGCTGCTGGCGAACATGGCCGATGCGGAATTGAACGCCAGGATGAAAGCTCTGACGGATGAGAAGGAAGCCCTTAAGGCGCAGATCTTAAAAGTCCAACAAAAAGAAGTAAGCATGGCAGAACAGGCGGCGAAGCGTCAGCAGATGTGGGACAGCCTGAAGGAGTGCTCTGCGGGGTACACGGAATTTGATGATGAATTCGTCAGGCAGATCATTCGGAAGATCACAGTGGAGGATGCGGAAACCATCCACGTCCACTTCCGAGATTCGGATGTGGTGTTGGAACAAGGTTTAGAATGAATAGAACGGGAGGAAAAGAAATGGCGATCTTTATAACTGGTGATACGCACGGCGATTTCAGTAGGCTCCATCCTGCGGCCTTCCCCGAACAGAGTAACCTGACCAAGGAGGATTACATCATCATCTGCGGGGACTTCGGCGGCGTCTGGGATGGCAGCGATACGGAGCAGCAATGGCTGGATTGGTTGGCAGCCAGGCCCTTTACCACACTGTTCGTAAGCGGGAATCATGAAAATTTCGATTTGCTCCGCAGCTACCCAATCAGTCAATGGCACGGTGGCTTGGTACAGGCCATTCGCCCCAGTGTCCTGCACCTGATGCGGGGCCAGCTTTATGACATCTGCGGAAAACGGATCTTTACCATGGGCGGGGCCAGTAGCCACGATATACGGGATGGCATTCTGGAGCCGGATGATCCGGACTATGAGCGGAAGATTCGGCAGCTGAATGCCGCTGGCGCATTATTCCGAGTCAACCACCGCTCCTGGTGGAAAGAGGAACTGCCCAGCGAAGAGAAATACCGAACTGCAAAGGCAATGCTGGACAAGGCAGGCTGGGGTGTAGACTACATCATAACCCACTGCTGCCCCAGTAGCATCCAGAATATATTCAGTGGCGGACGGTACCAGCGGGATGCCCTGACGGACTTTTTCGATGAGGTTCGGGAACGTTGCCGTTTCAAATATTGGTTCTTCGGACACTACCACGAGAACATGGTGGTGGAGAAGAAATTTGTGATGCTGTATGAGCAAATCATACGGCTGAAATAATGAATGAAATATCACACGAGTCCGCCTCTGACAGCATCGATTTTACATTTGAGACAATGACTATCTTTTCTCACGATTATGTGCTAATATAAATGAGAATAATGCTGGCGCTCTGACACTAAAGATATATTCTCTTTTATCAATATGCTGGCAGGATGAGTTAACAAATTCCTAAGTCTAAAGCAACAGGCTCTTAAGAGGAGATAGGAAAATGAAACTTTCAAAAAATATTGAACGCAAGGTCAGATCAACTAAACCATCTAAAAAAGTTTCACCTAAAATCATTCAAGGTATTTCAAGTCCTTACATAAAAAAGATTGGTACGCATAAGTTTGAAACACAAAATGAGGTTCCTATTTTTGAGGTATCTGATTATAGAGCTTTAAACCAGTTAATTGGCTATGCCAAGTTTCTAAATACCGATTATGGTGATGTCTACTATCGAGGAGAGGTCCACTTACATCAGTCACTTTTGCCGAGTATTTCCAGAAAGCCAAATAGCAACAAATATGAGGAAGCATTGAATAACACAATTAGAAATGCCATTACTGACAAAAAATTTTCTAAAATGGCAAAACTATCCGGTTTTAAGGGAAAGGATAATCCAGCACTAATTGTTGAAGCTTTGCTCCAACACTATGGGTATTCTACACATTTTGTTGATTTAGTTGACAATCATTGGATTGCCCTCTGGTTTGGCCTAAATCAATTTGAAACCATAAAGTGCCTTTCGGAATATTGCTATTATAAACAACGCAATGTCAATCCAATTGAGTTAGTTGCCTCCGAAACCCCAGATACAATGATTTACCAATATATGTTACTCGTTGCTGTAGATAACAATGCTGCACCAGTTGAACGAGGGATATATGTTGGCAATGAAATAATTACAATAGATTTGCGTTCTTCGCTCCCCTCAATTTTTCTTCGGCCTCATGCGCAGCATGGATTAGTCGTGAGGCGCAATATTCATGAATCTACGATGTCTTTTGATATTGCCGCAAATGTAGTTGGGATTGTTCGCCTACGAATTGATAATGTTATATCGTGGATAGGCACCGGAAATCTACTGGAGCGTACTAATCTTTTCCCGTCTCCAGCATATGATTTTGGTTACGAAATTTTATTGCAAAGAAAAGATTTGTTTGAAAACAAATATCATAAAATTGCTCAATACATAGAATGACCTCCCGTAACCATTTCGCTACAAGGATTTGAATGACCCTACCCAATTCGAACAAGTCGATGAGACTTGTAGATTGGGTAGGGTTGTTTTATACTCTAAAAGCCTTGGTATGGCAGGAGTTTCATGAGTTGTCACGCTGAATCAAATATGAGACATGAAAATACAAACCGTCTCAAAACGTAGTAGAAAACGAGCAAATTAGGCGATTCGAACACGGATGTCTCATTTAGCAGTTGCACAGCAGCTCTCTTCCATTTGGCATGGTGTCAGATTTTTCAATGTGCGATGAGGTCGTTTGGTATTGTAAAACTCAATATAGGAAGCTACACTGGCTTGAAATGCTCTATCGGAAGGATGATCTTTCCGGTAGAGTTCTTCTTTTTTCAACGATGCGAAGAATGATTCTGCGACCGCGTTATCATGCGGCTTGCCGGGCTGAGAAAAGGATTGCTTCGTATGGTATTTATGCAAAAGCTGTTGAAACCGGTGAGAGGTATATTGCGCTCCACGGTCGCTATGAAAAATAAGACCAGATGGGGGATGGCGTTCTTCATGTGCCATTTTAAATGTTGCAGTGAGAAGTTGCGTACTGTTCTTTTTTGAAATTTTATGTGCAATCACTTTGCGCGAGAAAAGGTCGATAATCACACAAATATAAAAGTAGTGATCCCCAAGTTTAAAACAGGTGACATCGCTGACCCAGCGTTGATTTGGCCGCTGAGCGTTAAATTGTTGCCGCAGGATATTTTTCTTTCGTTCTGGTTCACGCAGCTTTAGATATTCCTGCTTTGCTGTCGACCGAACACTGCTCAAGCCCATCTCACGCATGAGTCGCGAAATATATTCAGTGCTGACCTGATGTCCACGCTGAACAAGAATCGTTCGAATTTTCTCTGCACCCAACACCTGCCTATATTCGTCAAACACATCACGGATGAGCTGACAGTATTCTTGATGACGTTTATCAAACCAAGCATTGCCGCGCTTGCTGCGTAACATATGGTTGTAAAATGTACCGCGGTCAACATCCAGCGCCTCGCATATTGTGTGAACTTCATATTTTCCATAAAACGGCTCTAAAGCATGAAGCCGTTCCTTTAATGGTGCGGATACCAGACAATCAACAGATTTCAAAATTGTGATGATATTCTGCAATTTTTCAACGTTGCGCTGGAGTAATACGTATTCTTGATAGGAAAATTTCAATGGCTTGCCCGCACTGTTTATCTTACGAATTAAATAGTGGTCAGAGAACATGTCAATAAATACAAGTTGGTACATTTTAAATGATTTTGTATAATATGGACAAACAGAAAGAATGGGGGTATACTCAAATAAAGTAGACGATCATATACATAAGATTTTTCGATTAAGAAACTCGATGATTGAAAATATGCTCGTGGTATATCCTAGGGAATGATTTACTAAGGTGGGTAGATAAGAATGAAGCTATCTAAACTGAAATTGTGGAATTATAGGTGCTTTGGCTCAGAAGAGCAGGTCATCTTAATTGATCAACTAACGACATTTATTGGAAATAACAGTGCGGGGAAAACTGCTGCACTGTCAGCCCTTAATTGTATGTTTTCTGAAAACAGTAATGATCGTATTCTACACAGAAGTGATTTTCATCTGCCCAAAGATATACTTCCAGATGAAATGGAACAGCAAAGTCTTTATATAGAAGCAGTATTTGAATTTGAAGAATTGCAGTCAGGAAGCAATGGTGGAGAATATGCTATACCTATCTTTTTTCAACACTTTGTTGTTGATAATCCAGGTAGGCTGCCGTATCTACGGATCCGTCTTGAGGCCACATGGGAAAAAAGCAATACTATTGACGGCTCGATTGATAGCAAGATAAGTTATATTACTTGTCCGGAGTTTGCTGAAATTGAAGAGGGCAATCGAACAAATGCGTCTCGACGGGATCTGGACAAGATTCGAGTGATTTATGTCCCAGCAGTCAGAGATCCTTCTAAGCAGCTGAAAAATGCATCTGGTACGATGATGTATCAGATCATGAGCAGCATCAACTGGAGTGAGGAGACAAAAGGAAACGTTAAAGCCAAAATTAAGGAATTAAATGAACAATTTGAAGAAGAAAAAGGCGTTTCCATGTTTGGCACGTCGCTGGGAAAGCAGTGGAAAACCTATGATTCTGATGAGCGATATTCGACAGCCAGCTTAAGATTCAACAGCGCTGATATTGAAACATCTATCAGAAAAACAGAGGTTGTTTTTGAACCGACAGAAACGGGAAAAGAGTATACGATAGACCAGATGGGAGATGGTCTGCGATCTTTGTTTTATATATCTTTGGTTGACAGCATATTGGATGTTGAAGGTCAAATGGTGAGAGAAATAGAGATAGATCCAGAACATACCTCTTTCAATAGAAAACCACCCATTTTGACGATTGTAGCCATTGAAGAGCCTGAAAATCACATCGCTCCACATCTGCTGGGGAAATTGGTGGGGAATTTGAAAGATATTGCAGGCAAAAACAATGCGCAAGCAATTATGACATCCCATTCTCCTGCGATTGTTAAGCGGATTGATCCAGAGAATCTCAGATACTTTAGATTAGACAGGGAGTTGCTGGCATCAAAAGTAAGATGCATTACTCTGCCGGATGAAGAACGTATGCAGGATCAATATAAATATATCAAGGAAGCGGTGAGAGCCTATCCTGAACTGTACTTTGCAAAGCTTGTTATTTTAGGAGAAGGAGATAGTGAAGAAATTATCCTGCCGAAGTATTGGGAAGCCATACATGGGAACACAGATGTTAGTGGAATATCGATAGTTCCACTTGGAGGTCGGCATGTCAACCACTTCTGGAGATTGCTGAATGACTTGGAAATCCCATATATTACATTGCTCGATTTGGATCGGGAACGAGATGGTGGTGGTTGGGGACGTATCCAATATGTGCTTAAGCAGCTCATTGCAAATGGATACGACAGAAATGTACTACTCAACACCACTGATAGCGGGATTCTAACTGATGCCGAGTTCGAAGGAATGGCGGGCTGGAATGTATCTGCTATAACAGCAATGCAGACTTGGATAGCATGGCTTGAAAAATATAATGTTTTCTTTTCCGCACCGTTGGATATCGATTTTATGATGCTGGAACAGATGGGAGATACGTATAAGGCAACTTTGGATACGAGAGAAGGACCTTGTATTGATATTGCCCAGAGTGGAAAGAAAGAACGTATTACAAAAATTGAAAATGATGGTGAAATACACTCGGAGTATGAAACTCGAATCTTAAAAGACATAAAAAACACACTAAAAGAAGAAGGCGGTGATGGACATACCTACTCGCCCGAACAGCAAAAACTCATGGTATGGTACACATATTTCTTCTTGAACAGAGGAAAACCGTCTACACATATTGCAGCACTATCTCAATTAAGTGACGAGGAGTTAAAAGAAAATGTACCGCCGGTTTTGCAACGTTTAATTGAAACTGCTGATCACATTCTAAAAGGTGATAAGAATGAAAATTGTGCATCCTGATAAATGGTTGCCTTGCGACGGGATCTCGTTAGAGGAAGCTGCGGATACAGCCGTTCGCTGCAGTGACAGACATGTACTGGTTGTTGCGGGGCCAGGCGCAGGAAAAACGGAATTGTTGGCGCAAAAAGCAGCATTTCTATTTCAGACAAATCAGTGCAGAGAGCCTCAAAAGATACTTGCTATCAGTTTCAAGACGGATGCTGCACAGAATTTGAAAGAACGCGTGGAAAAGCGATGTGGCACAGATATAAAAGGTAGATTTGTATCAATGACATACGATGCATTTGCCAAAAATATTCTTGACCACTTTCTATATGCACTGCCTGATGAACTTCGCCCGGCCACCGATTATCTGGTGAATGATCCCGATATAATTGATGCAGCGTTTCATTGTGCGGGATTCAAAAACCCTAATGGCTTCACGCAGTCTAGGCTGAAAACTGAATATGATGATATTCTGTCACGAATTAGTCTTCCTTTAACAGGAGATGGATTAGGGCATAAAGTGTGGCCACTATTGTTAAAGGGATTCAACGGAAATAAAGCGACTTTGACATTTAAGATGATCATGATGCTTGCCATGTATATTATTGAAACGAACCCGTATATTAAGCAAGCCTTACAGATGACGTATTCATTTGTGTTCCTTGATGAATTTCAGGACACAACGGCAATTCAGTATGCGTTTGTAAAGGAGTGTTTTTGGAATTCTGGTACCAAGGTAACATCTGTGGGAGATAACAAGCAGAGAATCATGGTATGGGCCGGGGCAGTAAAAACGATATTTAATGACTTTTATAGAGAACTGAATCCGAAATGTATACGCTTGATAATGAATCATCGTTCTGCACCCAGATTAGTTGCATTGCAAAAGGCAATGTATGAATCTTTAAAAGAAAAGGCAACAGAAGTATGTGCTTCTGGCAACTGGGCCGAGGATGATGGGAACATTGCACTTTTTATTGCAGACAATGAACAACTGGAGGCTGCTGCTGTATCGAAGGATATACTATTGAAAATCTCAAATGGTGTAGAACCACACGATATTTGTATTCTCTGCAAGCAAAAGCCGCAGGACTACGCTTCGGCGATTATTGAGGAGTTGGAGAAACACGGTGTACGGGCGCGCATTGAAACTGGCTATCAGGATCTTATCAAAGAACCAATAGTAGATTTGTTTATCAAATTCATGATATGCGCTGACAGCAGAAAACACCCAAATGAATGGACTTTTATAGAAGAGTTACTGGTTGAGCTTTGGGGAATTAGCGGGATGCGGGAAAATGATACTTTTGATGAAATGCAGAGGAAACTGTCTGCTGTAGTGAACGTTGTTAAGAAGAATATTCAGCAAAAGCTTGATACAGAGCAATGGCACAGTACTTTGAATAGTATTATTGATTTTTTTGGCATTGGAAATATAAAGGCGAAATTCCCGGCGTATAAACAAGGTACTTACTTTATGAATGTAATCAACCAATTTGAAAGTCTCTTTTTTGAGGAATATGTAGCCGCACACGGAGTATGGAACTTAGCGATTGAAAACTTTCGCGGAGATCATTCCGTTCCTATCATGACAATTCATAAAAGTAAGGGATTAGAATACAATGCTGTATATTTTATTGGATTAGAGGATTCCGCTTTTTGGAATTTTAGAAATCAACCAGATGAGGATAGATGTACATTTTTTGTGGCGCTATCACGTGCAAAGGCGTCTGTTACATTTACATTTTGCAAAAAACGAACTGGCATGAAGTGCCCTATGCAAAGACACAACGCGATTAACGAATTTTTTGATTTATTACAAAGGCCTGGAATTGCAGAGGTAAAGCGTTTCCAAAACCGCTAACTGATTTCACGCACTTGAAATTACAAAAGCGCTGCGAGACAATGATTTGTGCCTACATCTTTTTTGTCAACACATGGCAAAGTAGACAAAACCTGCGTGTAACGATAGTTATATGCAGGTTTTGCCTTTTACTGGTGAAATCAGACAAAAAATCAGTTTGACTACTGAGCACAATTACATATCAATGAGACAAATAAGCAGGTTTGAGGAGATAGACGATTCCTCAAACCTGCTTTTATTGATGTTTAAGAAAGTGAGGCAGCTATGAAACTTCCGTATGGCTATGTTTTGATCAAAGGAGAAATCGCAGTACATGAAGAAAAGGCGGATGTGGTCCGCAGCATCTTTGACGCTTATCTCGCCGGAGCCAGCTTAGGAAGAATCGTTGATATGCTCTTCGCAAAAGGCATCCTCTCTCCGACAGGAAAAACAAAATGGACCAGGGCGGCCGTGGATAAACTTCTGACGAACAAAAAATATATCCCATTGGTTGGCGTTAGGGTATACATGGACACACAGTTTGAGAGGGCCCAGCGTTGCAACATAGACTACGATAAGACAGGGCATCCACGCAAGGCAGTCAGGTATCGGTCTCCAGTTTTTGAGACAAAATGAGACTATGCAGAACCCAGTTCTCTTGTTATACTGGTAAAAAAGGAGAATGGGTTATGAACGAGAACGAACTATGTGAGCGCTACATACGCTTGGCATTTCAATATGAGTCTGCCATTGACGCACTTCTGACAAAAGGATTGATCGATATGGAAGCGGCCAGTGCAGCAAAAGAGCGATTCTATGATACGCTGAATGAGGAAAGGCTACTGGCCACACAAAAAATCAGGGACTATCATGAATCCATCAGTCTGTATATGAGAACGCTGGCCCATGATGGCATGGTTTCACTGACAGAACTGGCAAGGCAGTATTCCGATGAGTCTCCAGGATATGTGATCCAAAGCTGGATGCGTAGCCGGAACACATTAGAGTTTCTCCGCCAGTGGGAATTGAATCAGAATGCCGAATTCGATGACCAGGTCTGCGCAGAGCTGATCCGCCAAGGACATACCACCTCTCTGACCATTACGCCGACGTTGTGGATCCGACGGACTCATGCGGTGGGGCTCCATGTCAAACAGGGAAAAGGCGGAGGCGTGAACGCTTACCCTGAAATTGCGGCGGATTTCCATTTATGGTTAGAACCGCAAGAGAGGTTAGCAATTTTAGGGCTAGTACAAAATGCAAGTATTGTCTGAGAATCTCTTCTGTACCAGCGTTATGGCTATACATGGAGCGATAAACCAATCCACAGCATCCCTTACAGTGTAGCACAGCCCTTGGAGAGGGGTTTCAAAAACTACTACCACTTTATAATGCAAGGAGAATAGGTCATGCGTTACGAGTATTTTAAGATTGTTGACCCGGCTTTTGTTCAGTCCCTTCTGGATGGAAATCTCTACATGAACTCTTTGAACTATTTTAGGACACTCGAGGAAGGCGCACAGAAAGAGGGAAACAAAGCCCAAAAAGACCCAATGGAAGGTGTCTGTGGGACGATTTCCAAAAACCGCCTCCGTCAGGTTGGTTTTCATTTCAGCGAGGATCTATTGGAAGTTATGGGCAATCATGTGCCGCTGCTCAGTGAAAATTACGGATACAATAACCTTTTTTGTCTCTACCGACTTCAGATTGATGAAGACGCCAAAACGATTCAGCAGCCCAGCAGGCAGTTGGTTAACTTCAACGACAAGGACAACGCCCAAAAAGTCGTGATTCGATTCCGGGACTCAGAGGAGTTTCTGCGGCGGCTTGAAACAGCACTCCAGACAGCGCTGACGGGGCAGGCCTTAGAATACGCCATTTATGGAGGTGTCACCTATGAAAACGCTTGGACCAGCGCCGATGGTCCTGGCACTCGTTCCGCCTTCCATAAAGACGCTTCTTATGCTTATCAGGAAGAGTGGCGGCTGTGCATTCTCCGCCGGGAATGGGTGGATGAGGCTGTTTCCTTCCCCGTTGGGGATCTGAAGGAGCTATGTGAGGTCATATCGCTGGAACAATTTATAAATCACTTGGATCAGATTTACCCGGGGTACACACTGGTGGAACACATGAAGAGCCACTCGCTGGAAACGTATCGGATGTTCGGCAAAATCAACGCCACCAGCCGTCTCATGTACGCCTATATGCCTCAGATGGTCCAAAAGCCCACACGCTCCGATGAAGCAGAGGCTGATTGGCACTACACACAGTTTTTGAACTTGAGTGACCGGCAGCAGGAGATTGACCCCTATCTGGAAGATCGTCTTTGGCATTATAAAGATTTAGACCACATGGAATTATTGGCACAATATCGGCTTTCTCAGGAACGCTGGGTCGAAGCCACGGATGCATTTGCCTATATATTGCAAAGTGCGCCGGAGAAGATAAAGGAAGACCCCTCTCGATTCTTTTTCCATCTGCACACCATTTTACTTCAGCATCAGGAAGCAGCTGATGCTGCGAAATTTCTGGAAATTGCCACATCGCGGTACGAGCTTCCAGAAGAATTGGAGATAATCATGCGGAGCGATTGTTTAATGGCCCTTGGCTTTTATGATCGGGTGGTGGAGTTGTTCAAAGAATTACAGCAAGAGTCGCCGGATCCGATTTTGGAGTATGACTTGGCGGTGTCGACTTTCCATCTGCTACGTTTTGAAGAGGCAGCAGAACACCTGCAAGCTTATACGCAATATTTTTCCCAGTCGCACACGGCCACCCATAAGGCGGATGACCTGCGTAAGCTCATAGAGTGCTTTAGGACCCACACGCCGCTGGAAGAAATCTCGAGAGAGCATCCTTTTATAGGGCTCACATGGACAAAGCAGACAGAGGATGCATTGCGAAAGGCGCAGGCTTCCGATAAAGGACTATATCTGGGTATCGATGCTCTCTATCAGATAGAGATTGCACAGAAATGGGATCTTGTTGCAGATATCCCCTTCATCACGGTCATTCCGCTGACGATTACAAGACTGATGGAGTTGTATAAGGACACGGGAGCAGTTGTGTTCTACCGAGTCATCGAACGTCTTGCGGCTATGAAAAATGTAATCATTCAATCTCCTGATTTGAAATTATATTTGGCAATGGACATTAAGTATCCAGAATTGCCGCCGCACTACAAGATGGAACAGGCGTTGATGGCACAGGAGGGGATCTATATCTTCTAAATTAATCTTGAAAACTATTGTACTGCAATGGCTACAGGTCTGCATCTTTTCTGTAAACACCCGACAAAAAGAAACACCACCCACTCGGGTGGTGCTTCTTTTTGGAGCATTTTCGATTTGCGCTGCAAATCGCCCGCCTGCGGCGACTTTTATAGAAAAGCGGAAGGAAACCCGCAAAGGTTTCCCTCGCAAACACCCCCTTCCTCGCGAAGAACGAAGGATTCTGCATTCGTCAGACGCAAAGAACTTGCTGCCGACACCCATGCGCGAAGCGCATTTCAATCAGAGGTGAGGCAGGGTCTCTGCGTCGAACCCATAAGCTCCATGCCCCGTGCATGGATCTAAACGTCCCCACCCGAATGGATGGGGCTTTTTGCTTCGACTGCAAAAGGCGTAAACATACTCAAACAGGAGGAACTGAACGGTTCTCCATGGAATTTGCTGCCGCTCCGCCCTGCTTGTGATGGGTTGAGTGACGGATAGACTGCTCTTTTTTACAAAATAATCAGCGTTCCGTAGCTGCTCATTCTACACCTAAGGAGAAAATCCAGATCCCGGTGGAAAGGTGCGTTGTACAGCGGACGTTTGTCTGTGAAACGTGAGCGGCTTACAAGGGAATCTTTTTGGAATGCGAAGGAATTATAGAGAAATCTACAAACCGGTTTCCGGTTAAAGTGAATGATATTGTGCGATTTCCGTAAATCTATTGTTAAAATTTACAAAGATTCTCTGTAATTCTTGTGAATTTCAGCACTTGAACTTCTGAGTTAGAGTGCTAATATGTAAGCGAAAACAGGCGAGTAAACGTTTTTGCGCCTGCTTCAGAAGAAAAAACGTGCTTTTGGAAGGAGAGTTCAAGATGATTAGCTTTTTCATTTGCCTGGCACTGCTGATCGGCGGCTATTTCACCTATGGCTCCCTGGTGGATCGGACCTTCGGGCCCGATGACCGTGAGACTCCCGCTGTCAAGATCAATGACGGCGTGGACTACATGGTTCTGCCCCAGTGGAAGCTGTTCATGATCCAGCTGCTGAACATTGCTGGCCTGGGTCCCATCTTCGGCGCTTTGAGCGGTGCTCTGTGGGGTCCTGTTGTGTTCCTGTGGATCACCT
>OODG01000352.1_pt1 | contig 32951 bp, 26 predicted proteins | sample 1671621 | NCBI WGS metagenome assembly OODG01 (sample SAMN06348175, study PRJEB24527) | human gut metagenome | biome: human gut; feature: ankylosing spondylitis patient; material: feces | host: Homo sapiens | place: China | collected 2015-10 | reverse complement strand
CTCGTACTGCTTGCCGTAGCCGGCCATGACCGCCATCATGAAAGCCATGCCCACCGGGATGGACACCAGACTCAAAAGGGCCATCCGCCAGTCCAGCACAAACAGGTAGACGAGAATGCAAACCGGCCCCAGCACGTTTGCGGTCATCTCCGGCAGCAGGTGGGCAAGGGTGGTTTCGATGGAATCGACCCGCTCGACGATGATGTTCTTATACGAGCCGGAGGAACGATCCAGCACCGTACCCAGCGGCAGCAGTTTCGTCTCCTGTCCGACGGTCTTCGGCTGTTCCTGGGTCTGGGGAGCACTGAAAGCAGGGTCCATTGTCTGGAAGCCCCCCTCCAGCTCCTCCTGGGAGGCCAGGGACATACCGCTCTCTCCCACCACGATGGTGGTCTGAGGCACCTGCACCACCACCGGCGGCTCTATGGTCGGGACCTTCTCCGGCAGCAGGTCACCCCAGGGCACCGGGGAGAGCACCAGGGCTGCTGCCAGGGCCAGCCACACCCAATACCGCCACTTGGCACGGTAGCGCCGGTCCAGAGGGCCCTTCAGCATCATCAGCAGCAGGGTAGCCCCGCCCGCCAACAGGCTCCACTTCATGACACGCAGCAGAAGCTCCATCTTACTTCACCTCCAGCTCATCCAGATAGGCCCGCAGATCCTCCAGCTCCTTTTTCCCGATTTTTCCGCCATCCACCAGGGAGGCCACCAGAGACCGGCAGCTGCTGCCGTAGAGGCGGTCCAACAGGCCGCGGCCCTCGGCGGCTTTGTAAGCCTCCTCATCGATCAAAGCCTGATACTGGTTACTCCTCCCCTGCTTTTCACAGCTCAGGAATCCCTTATCTACCAGGCGGTTCAGGCTGGTGATCACCGCCGGCAGGGCCCAGTCCCGGCTGCCCCTGAGCTTCTCATGGACATAGGAGGAGGTCACCGGACCCTCTGCTTCCCACACCGCCAGCATGATCTCCAGCTCCGCGTCGCCCAGCCGCTTTATCTTTTTCTCCATGGTGTACCTCCTTATTATACAGCTGTATATCTTTGGTCTTATTATACGGCTGTATAATATATATGTCAAGTTACAGACCGGTAACACCCAAGAAGGCAAAAAAGTACCCGGCTCATAAGAGCCGGGTACTTTTTTGCTTGGTATCAAACCTTACTGGGCATTGTCCATGACGCCGCAGACGATCTTGGCCATCTCGTCGCGGAGCAGGGTGCTGTTGGGGTTGTAGCGGTTCTTTCCGCTGGAGGAATCGCCGCCCACGATGCCGGCGTTGTACAGAGCGTACACATAGCCGTTAGTGGTATCGGTAGGACCAACGATACCGGCGTTGATGCTGGTGGCGGGGCTCAGCTTCAGAGCCTTGGCAGCCAGCTCAGCCATCTCCAGACGGGTGATGCTGGAATCCAGGTCGATGTTGTTGCTGCTGACCAGGTTGTTCCGGTAAGCGTAGCTGAGGTAGTTGGCAGCCCAGTTGGCGCCGGTGCCCTCAGCCTGCTTGGGATAACCCGCAGCCAGGAGGACCATCTTCAGGGCCTCGCCCCACTTGACCTGCTGCTTGGCACCGTAAGTGGTGGGGGTGATACCGCCCACAACACCGGAGGCAGCCAGCTCGGTGACATAGGGATAGCTCCAGTCAGTGGAGGGAACATCGGTGAAGTTCTTGGCAACCACATAAACCTTGATGTTGCCGCTGATCTGAGCGCCGGTGGTGGTGTAGCCGGTATAGGGGATGGTCACCACACCGGTGTAGCCGGCCAGAGGCACATAGGTCACACTGTTGACGCTGGCTCCGCTGGTGGAGGAGTAGTAGTAGAAACGATCACTGGTGGTAACAGCGGTGCCCTTGCCGTTGCTGTAGTTCTTGTACAGAGTACCGGAGGTGGGCCGTCCGAAGGTGATATACTGGGCGGACAGCAGGCCGGTATTCATGTTGAAGAAGTCGCTGGCGCTGAAGGTAACACCGGAGCTGTTGGTGTGATACTTGATGGGTGCCTTGGCGGTGGCATTAAAGACGATCTCACCCATGTACACAGGCGTACCGCCGTTGGTGCTGAACGCCACGTAGCGGATGGTCTCAGTCTGGTTGGTGGTGCCGGGGATATAGGTCACGCCATTGATGCCGTAAGAACTGGTAATGCCGCTGGAGAACACCATGGTACCGATGTTGGCAGCGGTGAGCTTGGTGCCGTTGCCGCCGAAGATACCGTTCTTATAGTTGTAGTACAGAGAACCGTAGGTGGGGACATCCAGGAACTGGATATACATGGTGGGGTTGCTCTGGATGCTGCCGGTAGCAGTCTGATATACCTTCTGGAAGTCAGCAGGATTCAGAGTGACACCGGTGGTGCCGGAAGCCTGGTAAGTCACATCCTGGACCTCGCCGTTGGTGACGCAGATATACATGGTACCGGAGGCACTGGTCAGGGTGGAGTTATAGTTATTGCTGGTGCCGTAGGCAGTAAAGGGAACCACCAGGGTGCCGGTGCGATAGTTACCGATGCTGCTGCTGGGAGCAAAGTAGACGCTGCTCAGAGCATTCTGGTTAAAGGAGGGAGAGTAGTAGAACTGCTGGTTGCCCACAGTGTACTTCTGAGCACCGTTGGTGTAGTACATCTGGCCCACAGTGCCGGAGATATTACCAAAGGTCACATAGCGCAGAGTGCCCACGCTGCTGACATTCTTGGTCCAGAAGCTTGCGAAATCCTGAGGATTGACCTGGACGGTCTGACCCACAGTGGCGGAGTAGAGAATGTCGATGCCGGTGCTGCCCTTCTCCACGGTGATCCGCAGGGTGCCGTTGTAGGCGTTGCCGTTGGTATCATAAGCGGTGAAGCTGAAGGTAGCCACACCGGTGGAGGTGGCGCTGGGGGTAAAGGTCACAGCACTAAGCGTGTTATAATAAGAAGCGCTGGAGTAGCTGTAACGGGTATTGACGCTGGCATTCAGATTGCCGTAAGCGGAGGTCACGTTGGAGAAGACAACGTAGCTCAAAGTCCGCTGGGGGAAGCTGGTGCCGGCCACCGCGCTGGCGATCTGATTGACCACAGAGGTGGTGGTCTTCTGGTTGGTGCTGCCCAGAGTGAAGTTCTTCTCAGAGGTAGTCACGGTGGCAGAAGCGGTAATGTCCATGCCCACGGTGACTTCGCAGGAGGCGCTGCCCACAAAGGTGTTGCCATTGTACACCGTAGCGGTCACAGTAGTCTTGCCTGCGGTCTTGGGATACAGGGTAACAGTACCCTTGTTGTACCAGTAGTTGCTGTCAGAAATGTCAACAATGCCCAGGGGGCTGCTGGTCCAGGTTACCGTATACCCAGTAGGGATAGTAGTGAGGCCGTCCACAAGCACCGTCAGGTTCTTGGGATCAGCACCCAGCTGCAGCTTGGTATCGGAAAGGGTGACACGACCATTGTTGACGGTGACAGTGCAGGAAGCTTCCCCGATCTTGGTCATGCCATCATACACAGTGGCTGTAACTGTCGTGGTTCCGGTGTTCTTGGGGGTCACGAAAATGCTGCTGCCGCTGGTGCTGGAAAGCGTAGCAATGTTAGAATTTCCTATGGTCCAAGATACAGAATAATTGTAAGCAGTGCTATTATTGACATACGCCGTCAGAGGCTTGGCAGAATTGGTCAGCTCCAGAGTGGTAGCAGAGAGAGTGACCTTGCCGCTGTTAACGGTGACGTTGCAGGAGGCACTGCCCACCCGGTTCATTGTCACATCAAACACAGTAGCTGTCACAATCGTGGTTCCGGTGCTCTTGGGGGTCACAGTAGCGGTCCCGCCAAATCCCTCGGAAACGGTAGCAACATCCTTACGGCTGCTATCCCATTCTACTCTGTAATTGCTGGGCAGATAGCCGTTATTGACATACACCGTCAGGTCCTGGGGAGCGGTGGTCAGCTGCAGAGAGGTCTTGGAAAGAGTAACATTGCCGCCGTTGACCGTGACTTCGCAGGTGAGGGTGTCCTCAAAGTGCTCGATGTAGTTCATAGTGCCCCGCACGTAAGCGGTAATGGTGGCCTTGCCGCCGGAAACCGCTGTGACCGTTGCGCTGGTGCTATTCCAGAAATCAGAGGAGACCTTGGCAACACTGCTATTGCTGCTGCTCCAGCTCACGCTATCAATGCTGGCACCGTAAAAGCTGATGGGGCTGACAGTCAGGGTTTTGCCAAAATCGCCCACATTCATGCTCATGCTGGTGTTGGAGATCTGCACATATTTGCCGGTAGCGCCGTTCACAACGCGGACGGTCCAGGAATCTTCCATCCACTCGGCTCCACTCCAGTTATAGTTCGTCACCCAGGCACGAACCGTAATATTCGCCACAGTGCCGTCCGGGGCATTCGGGCTGACAGAGATCGTTCCGGAGGGACTGACCTTCTCAGGATACCATCCGCTGCCGGGGTACCATGAGCCAGAATCGTCCGGATCAAATCCACCGGAAGTGGAACCGGTAACGCTCACATAAGCGTTATCGCTGTTCCATGTGGCATCTTTATAGGCATAGCCGGAGAAGTTTGCCGTCACGGATTTGTTGCTGCCCGGTGCCATGTCCAGGTAGCCCCATGCCATCATGCCCGTAGGGATCATGCTGCACACGAGGACCAAAGCCAGGACAACTGACATGAGCCTGCGTTTCATGTTTTTCATTTTTCTTCCTTCCCTTCTTGTTGTGTTTGGAGAAATCGGCCGGAATACCGGCACTGTCCACTCATGTTACTTACTCTATCATAGCATTGTGAAAAGAACGTGTCGGAGATGTATCAAAGATGCATCATTTTTTAAGGTTCCCTTAAGCTTCTTTAAGGGTTCCTTTTCCTTCCTCTTATAGGACGTTTTTTCCCGCGCAAAAGTTCCCTTCGCTGCTCTCTTTTCTCACCCCTCCTGTCTCACGCTGAAGCGGTACTCCGTGGTATAATCATACCGCTTCCCCGGCCGCAGGAGGATATCCCCCCACTCCGGATGGTTGGGACTGTCGGGGAAAAACTGGGTCTCCAGACATACCGCCTGACGGGCCCCATAGGGCACGCCGGACTTTGTCTGGTCGTCCGTCTCCAGGAAGTTGGCGGCATAGAGCTGTACGCCTGGTTTTTCTGTCCAGGTTTCCATGACGATACCGCTGTGCTCTCCGGTGAGCCTGGCCGCCAGACGCAGCCCCTGAGCCGGGTCCAGCACAAAGTTGTGGTCATAGCCGCCGGTATTGCGCAGCTGCACGCAGTCCGCGCCGATATCCCGGCCCACCGGCTTCTCAATGGTAAAGTCAAAGGGCGTCTGCGCCACATTCTCCGCCATGCACAGGGGGATGCTGTCCTCCCAAACAGGCGTATAGTGGTGGGCCGCCAGCCACAGCCGGTGCCCCATAGCGTCGCCGCCGCCGTTTAGGTTGAAGTAGCTGTGATTGGTGATATTGCAGTAGGTAGTCTTGTCGCTCTCCGCCTCATAGCGCAGGCGCAGAGCATTTTCCGTTAAGGTATAGGTGGCTTTCAGCGTAAGTTCGCCGGGAAAACCGCCTTCGCCATCGGCTGCGGTATAAGTAAGCGTTACCTGACTGTCCCCGGTGATCTCTGCGGAAAACACCCGGTAGCTGAATCCCTTCACGCCGCCGTGAAGCTGCTTGGTCCCCTCACTGGGCTCCAGCGCTACCCGCTTCCCATCGATCAGGCAGGACGCACCAGCAATGCGGTTGGCATAGCGGCCTACCAGGGCGCCGATGTAGCCGCCATTGTGTTCATAGCCAGCCACACTCCGGTAGCCCAGCACCACATCCACCGGCTTTCCATTCTGGTCCGGTACCCGCAGAGCTGCTACCGCGGCGCCGAAGGTGATGATCTCTGCCTCCATGTTGCCGCAGGTCAGGATGTACTTGTCCACCGGTTGTCCGCCGCTGGTGGCGCCAAAAGGCACTTTTTTTACTGCCATCCTTTTCCCTCCTTCTTTTATATCGAATCCAGTATAACCCGGCCTGTCCGGAAAAACAAGGTGGAAATCATCGTTTTCCTGTGCTACACTAATAATTACCATGCCCGGAAAATACATACCGGGCCTTCTGATGTGAGATGAAAGGGAGGAACGACCCTATGATGAGCAAAACACCGGCCCAGTGGCGGCAGGAGCTGCCTGTGGTGGGCCAGCTGATGGACCTTGCAGAGACCTTCTGGATCAACCCGGGTCTGCGGTCCGGGACCGCCGCTCTGGCGGACTGTCCTCTTACTGCTGAGGACGTGGCGGATGCAGAGGCGCGGCTGCGCCGTTTTGCGCCCTATCTGGCCGCTGTGTTCCCCGACACCGCCCCCACCGGCGGCATTATTGAATCCCCGCTGACTCCTATCCCCGCCATGCAGAAACATCTGGGAGACTTTCCGGGGCAGCTGCTCCTCAAGCAGGACAGCCACCTGCCTATTTCCGGGTCTATCAAAGCCCGGGGCGGCATCTATGAGATCCTCCATCTGGCGGAGGATATTGCTGTCAGAGAGGGGATGCTGTCCCTGAGCGATGACTACTCTGTGCTGGCAAAGCCGGAGTTCCGGGCCCTCTTCGGCAAGTACGCCGTGGCAGTGGGCTCCACCGGAAACCTGGGCCTTTCCATCGGCATCATGAGCGCCCAGCTGGGCTTCAAAGTCACCGTCCATATGTCCGCCGACGCCCGCCAGTGGAAGAAAGACATGCTCCGCAGCAAGGGCGTCACCGTGGTGGAGTACGCCGACGACTACAGCAAGGCGGTGGCGGAAGGCCGCCGTCAGGCGGAGGCGGACCCCATGTGCCACTTTGTGGACGATGAGAACTCCAAAACCCTGTTCCTGGGCTACGCTGTGGCGGCAGGCCGGGTAGCAGGCCAGCTGAAGGACAAGGGCATCACCGTGGATGGAGACCACCCCCTCTTTGTCTACCTGCCCTGTGGTGTGGGCGGCGGCCCCGGCGGCGTGGCTTTCGGCCTGAAGCTCCTTTACGGCGATAATGTCCACTGCTTCTTTGCTGAGCCCACCCACGCCCCCTGCATGACGCTGGGCCTGGTCACCGGCCTCCATGATGAAATCTGCGTCCAGGACTTTGGCATCGACAACCACACCGCCGCCGACGGTCTGGCGGTGGGCCGCCCCTCCCGGTTTGTGGGGCGGGCGGTAGCTCCCCTGCTCTCCGGCGCATACACCGTTACCGATGAGCGGCTGTATCGGCTCCTCAAGGATATGGCGGACACGGAGAACATCCGCCTGGAGCCCAGCGCTTTGGCAGGCGTGCCGGGCATGGGCCATCTCTGCAGCGAGGAGGGTGCGGCCTACGTCCGCTCCCATAGTCTCAATATGTCCAATGCCACCCATATCGCCTGGGCCACCGGCGGCAGCATGGTACCTCCCGACATCTGGCAGGACTACTATAATAAAGGCTCGGCCCTGTAAGAGGGCCGCCTCCCCGGCGGAGGTTTTTTCCGGTTTCTTCCGAAGAGGCCGGAATCGGCCCTCAGCCTTCCGGGGCTCCCCGCCCCAGTACCCTGGGTGCTTGCCAATGGGGCCTCCCCGGCCCCAAACCCCGGGTCACTTTTTCCTCGGCGAAAAAGTGACCAAAACGCCGCCGGGGACACCCCGGACCCCGTTTGGCCCAATCGGACACCTGCAAAGGAGAACTGCGCAGCCACTGAATCAGCGAATCCTTCGGGCATCTGATCTCTGCCGGGTTGCTCGTCCGGCTTCGGCTGACGCCCTGTTAAAGGGATAGGCGAATCTGTTTTCTTATACCGAGCTGCCTGCTTCTTCGGAAACTACATAGGCTCTCGTCACCCAAAAAAGAAATGGCCCTCGACTCGAGGGCCGTCAGGCGTAGTCGGATACGCAGGGCACCAATTACGAAGGACAATCGGAAATTCAGTGGCTGCCCGGTATCAGTCTCGTAGTGACCGATTAGGCAAACAACGGGGGTCTGGCAAGGTGAATTGGCCGAAGGCCAAGAGAAGGTGGCCTGGGCCAGGTTTCCCCAGCGGTTTTTCCGCCCACTTTTGGGCGTCCAAAAGTGGGCCCGCCGGAGGCAAGCAGACTGAAGGGCAGAAAAATCTTTAATAGACAGCAAAAAAGACCTTCCGGCAATGAGTCGGAAGGTCTTTTATAACGTATACCGGTTATGCCGTTTCGATGGAAGCCGCCTTCTGGAGGTTCAGCTTCTTCACCGCGTCCTCCCGCATCTTGTACTTGAGGATCTTACCCGCGGCGTTCATGGGGAAGGCATCCACAAAGTCCACATACCGGGGCACCTTGTGCTTGGCCATGTGGTCGAGAACGTACTGCTTCATCTCCTTCTCCGTCATGGTCTCGCCCTCCTTGAGGATGACGCAGGCCATGATCTCCTCACCGTACTGCTCGTCGGGCACACCGATGACCTGTACGTCGCTGACCTTGGGATGGGTGTAGATGAAGTCCTCGATCTCCTTGGGGTAGATGTTCTCGCCGCCACGGATGATCATGTCCTTGATACGGCCGGTGATCTTGAAGTTGCCGTTCTCATCCCGGCGGGCCAGGTCTCCGGTGTGGAGCCAGCCCTCCTTGTCGATGGCGGCGGCGGTGGCGCCGGGCATCTTGTAGTAGCCTTTCATGATGTTGTAGCCCCGGGCCACGAACTCGCCGTCCACGTTGTCCGGCAGGTCCTCACCGGTCTCCGGGTCCACGATCTTGCACTCGATCTCCGGCAGAGGCCGTCCCACGGTGTTCACCCGGACCTCCAGGGAGTCGTCGGTGGAGGACATGGTACAGCCGGGAGCCGCCTCGGTCTGGCCGTAGACGATGGTGATCTCACTCATGTGCATCTTGTTCACCACGTCCTGCATGACGGCAATGGGACAGGGGGAGCCGGCCATGATGCCGGTGCGCATGTAGGAGAAGTCGGTCTTGGGGAAGTCCTCATGCTCCAGCATGGCGATGAACATGGTGGGCACGCCGTGGAAGGCGGTGATGCGCTCGTTGTTGATGCAGGCCAGAGCCGGCTTGGGGGAGAAATAGGGCAGGGGCAGAATGGTAGCACCGTGGGTCATGGAGGCGGTCATAGCCAGCACCATGCCGAAGCAGTGGAACATAGGCACCTGGATCATCATGCGGTCGGCGGTGGAGAGGTCCATCCGGTCGCCGATGCACTTGCCGTTGTTGACGATGTTGTGGTGGGTGAGCATAACGCCCTTGGGGAAGCCGGTGGTGCCGGAGGTGTACTGCATGTTGGCCACGTCGTAGGGGCTCACGGCGGCGGCCCGGCGGCGGACCTCCTCCATGGGGGTCCGGGGAGCCAGCGCCATGGCCTCCTCCCAGGTCATGCAGCCCTTCTGCCGGTAGCCCACGGTGACGATGTTCCGCAGGAAGGGCAGACGCTTGCAGTGAAGGGGCTTGCCCGCCTCGGCGGTCTCCAGCTCCGGGCACAGCTCTTCAATGATCTTGGCATAGGGGCTGTCCCGGTAGCTCTCGATCATCACCAGAGTGTGGGTATCGCTCTGGCGGAGGAGGTACTCCGCCTCGTGGATCTTATAGGCGGTATTCACCGTCACCAGCACCGCGCCGATCTTGGTAGCAGCCCAGAAGGTGAGGTACCACTGGGGCACATTGGTGGCCCACACCGCCACCTTGTCCCCGGCCTTCACTCCCATGGCAATGAGGGAGCGGGCCACCTGGTCCACATCGTCCCGGAACTGGGAATAGGTACGGGTATAGTCCAGGGTGGTGTACTTGATGGCGTACTGGTCGGGGAACTCCTCCACCATGGCGTCCAGCACCTGGGAGAAGGTCTTTTCAATGAGGGTCTCCTTCTTCCAGATAAACTTGCCGGTACCGGCGTTGTTGGAGTAGAGGTGCTTCTTCTGGCGGCGGGGGTTGCCGAAGCGGCCCATGTACACCGCGTAGTGGGTGAGGATCATCTCCAGATCCTCCAGGCCGGAGATCCATGCCGGCTCCCAGTGGAGGGAGACAAAGCCGTCGTAGTTCACGGAGCGCAGGGCGTTCATCACATCCTGCATGGGGAGCTTGCCCTCTCCCATGAGCTCGTGGGAGATATAGGGGGTGCCCTCCTCCGGCGTGCCGTCGCTGAGGCGGACATGGCGGACATAGGCTCCCAGGTTGGTGATGGTCTTTTCCGCCGTCTCCCCGGCCATGAACCAGGTGTCGAACACACTCCAGCAGGCGGCCAGGTGGTCGCTGGCAAAGTGGTTGAGCACATCCCGGAGCTTAGTGGTATCAGCAAAGGCCCCGGCGGTCTTGATGAGGATCACCACACCGCTCTCCTCTGCCGCCGCCACCCAGGGGGCCAGGGCGGAAATGGCGGTATCCGTATCGGTGCAGGCGGTGGCTACCGCCACATAGGGCACCAGCAGATCACCGGCAGAACGGATGGCCTCGGCGATCTCCCCGGCGGCATCCTCCCCGGCAAAGTCGCAGGTGGTGCCGATGCAGGGCACCGTCAGGCCCTGCTCCGCCAGGCGGCGGTGGGCGGCCACTGCCAGCTCCGGATTGATGGGGCTCATCTTCTTTTGCATGATGGGATTCTTTACGCTGTCAATCTCCAGGCCCTGGAGCCGGGTATCAACGGCAGCGGCACACAGCTGGGACCAGTCCCGGTCCTTCCAGCCGCGGATGGTATAGGAAAGCTTCATGGTCCCTTATGCCTCCTCGTAGACGATCTTATTCAGGGCGCTGATATAGGCCCGGATGCTGGCGCCGATGACGTCGGTAGAAATTCCGTTGCCGGAGTAAAGCTTGCCGTCGGAACGGAGCTTCACCAGAGCAGAGCCCATGGCCTCCCGGCCCTCGGTAACGGCCTGGATCTGGAAGTCATCCAGCTCGTAGTGGTGGCCGATGATCTGCTCGATGGCCAGGAAGGCCGCGTCGATGGGACCGTCGCCCATGCACACGCCTGCCAGACGCTTGCCGTCCTTCTCCAGAGTGATGTTAGCCATGGCGCCGATGGTGCCGCCGGCAGTGACCACATAGTCGGCGATGCGGTAGGTGGCGGGCACCTGGAGGGCGGCGGAGGCGATGATGGCCTCCAGCTCCCGGCTGCCCACGAAGTGCTTCTTCTCGGCGATGCGCTGGAAGGCCTCAAACACCTTGGCATTGTCCTCCTCAGAGAGGTCATAGCCCATGGCGCGGATCACCTTCACCATCTGGTCGATGTCATCCCCGGCGGTGAGGCACAGAGAGGCATCGCCCTCCACTACGCCGCTGTCAAAGGGAGAACCGCTGCTCTTCTCTGTCTGGAGCAGCCACTGCAGCTGTCCGGCAGCCCGGCCCAGCTCTGTGGTACGCAGGCCGCAGCGCAGGCCCTTGGCATCCCCCTTCACCTCCATGTAGGCGGCAAAGTCCTGGGTCATAGGCACGCCCATGGGGCTGGTGGCGGTCTTGACGGTCACGGCCCCGGCATCGATAGCGGCAGCGGCACAGGCCACGGCCATGTGCATGCCGTCGCTGAGCTCCACGCCCAGCTCCACCTTCTCCAGGGCGGGCACATTTTCCACGGCGGAGCGGACAAAGGCCTCGCACTCAAAGGGGGTCATGACTCCGGCGGAGTCGCACAGGGTAATGGCGGCGGCGCCGCTCTCGGCGGCAGCGGCGAGGACCTGGTAGAGGAAGGCGGTCTCGGCGCGGGTGGCGTCCACCACAGAGACCTCCACCTGCTCGGTGAAGTACCGGGCCTTGGCCACCAGGGCCTTTACCATCTCCAGCATAGCAGGGGCCTTCTTGTGGCACTGGTACTCCATCTGTACCGGGGACACCGGCACCATGATGTGCAGCCGGGGACGGCGAGCGCCCTTTACGCTCTCCCAGGCGGCCTCCACGCTCTCCTCCGTGAGGCCGGTGGCGGCAGACAGGATGGAGGAAGTCACCACGGAGGCAATGGTCTTGTTGCTCAGCACATCCGCCTTCTCATCCCGGATAGCGGGCAGCTCGATAACGTCCAGGCGCAGGCGGTCCAGGGTACGGGCGATCTCCACCCGCTCCTTAAAGCTCAGGGACCGTGTGCGGACACACTCCCGCAGGGTAATATCGGAAATCTTGACATTTTTCATGGTGAAACAACTCCTTTTCTCATGTGGCCGCCTGACAGCCTCAGCGGCGAATAAAAAAACGTCCCGGGAGCAGAATTTCTGCTCCCGGGACGATAAATACAAACATTTACCGCGGTACCACCCGGCTTCACGCTTTGTGCGTACGCTCTCTCAGGCTCCAACAAGCCCGTGCCATGGTAACGGCGGCATCCCCGTGACGCCCTACTCGATCGCTCTTTGGGGCCCCCTGCTCCGGCGCCAGCCGCCCTGCCGCCACTTCCCGGCTCGCACCACCCGCCGGTTCTCTGAAAGCTGGCTCTGCAGGACATAACGCCATCCACGCATTTGCTTGTTTACTTGCCTGTAATGATAACACACAAAAAAAGAATCTGTCAATATGGATATTTCGCCCCATATTTCTTTGTATATCCGCCTTACTTTTAGTTATAATGTCATAAATTTTAACAGCATCTTGACAACAGCAAATAATATGGTATTCTCTTTTTAAGAATGATTCCTAATTTTGAGGAGGAGACAAGATGACCAGACAGCGGGCCCTTATCGCAAGGATCCTACGGACCGCCGGCCGGCATCTCACTGCGGAGGAGATCTTTCAACTGGCCCGTCAGTCCATGCCCTCCATCGCCGTGGGCACCGTCTACCGGAACCTGCGGCTCATGTCGGAGGACGGAGAACTGCGGCGGATCGAAGCCGCCGGCGGACCTGTCCGCTACGACGCCAACCTCTCCCCCCACGGCCATCTGGTCTGCCGGATCTGCGGCAGGCTGGACGATGTGGCTGTCCCCTGCCTTTCCTCTTACCTCAGCCGCTGCACCGGAGAGGCATCCCCCTACTATGACCTGAGCGTGGACTGGACCTGTCCCGCCTGCCGGGCCCGACCCGGAGGGGACGCGGAATCTCTTTCTGTTGACCCGCTGCATAAAAGCAGCCAACCATAAACTGTGAAATACATGATGAAAACGGAGGAATTTCTTATGGATCTCAAGGGAACCAAGACCGAAGCCAACCTGCAGGCCGCCTTTGCTGGCGAGAGCCAGGCCCGCAACAAGTACACCTACTACGCCTCCAAGGCCAAGAAGGACGGCTACAACCAGATCGCCGCCATCTTCGAGGAGACTGCTGCCAATGAGAAGGAGCATGCCAAGCTCTGGTTCAAGCTCCTCCACGGTGGGATCGGTGATACCATGGACAACCTGGCTGACGCTGCCGCCGGTGAGAACTATGAGTGGACCGACATGTACGCCACCTTCGCCAAGGAGGCCCGTGAGGAGGGCTTTGACCACATCGCCGCTCTCTTCGAGGGCGTAGCCGCCATCGAGAAGGAGCACGAGGAGCGCTACCGCAAGCTGCTAGGCAACATCGAGAAGGGTATCGTATTCTCCCGTGACGGCGACATGGTCTGGCAGTGCAGCAACTGCGGCCATATCCACATCGGCAAGGAAGCCCCTGAGGTGTGCCCTGTGTGCGCTCACCCCAAGGCCTACTTCCAGCTGAAGGCTGAGAACTATTAATTTTATCTATGGCACAGGCGGCCGGGGCTGACCCCGGCCGCCCTTTCAGGAGACGAATCATGCTGGAAAAAGAGCTGTTTTATGCCGCCTTGGGCACCGGTTTCACCTGCCTTGCCACGGTTCTGGGCGCGGCCACTGTATTTTTCTTCCGTCGGGACCTGTCCGCGGCGGTACAGCGGGTGTTCCTGGGATTTGCCGCCGGCGTAATGATCGCTGCCAGCGTGTGGTCCCTGCTGATCCCCGCCATGGAAATGGCAGAGGAGCAGGGCGGTAATGTGCTGCTCTCCGTGGGCGGCGGCTTCCTGCTGGGAGGCGCGTTTCTCCTGGCCCTGGACGGCCTGATGCCCCACCTCCACCCCGGCAGCGACCAGCCGGAAGGCTTGCCTGCCAAAATGCGCCGGACTACCATGGTAGTGCTGGCAGTGACGCTCCACAACATTCCGGAGGGAATGGCGGTGGGCCTGAGCTTTGCCATCGCCGCCCAGGAGGGCGGCGCCCTGGCGGGCGCTATCGCTCTGGCCCTGGGCATGGCCCTGCAGAATTTCCCCGAAGGGGCTGCCGTTTCTCTGCCTCTCCGGTCCCAAGGAGCTTCCCGGGGCCGTTCCTTCCTCTGCGGTGCCGCCTCCGGCGTGGTGGAACCCATCTTCGGCCTCATCACCGTGCTGGCCGCCGGGTCCGTTACTCCGGCTATGCCGTGGATCTTGTCCTTTGCCGCCGGCGCCATGATCTATGTGGTGGTGGAGGAGCTGATTCCGGAAGCCCATCTGGGCGAGCACTCCCACACTGGGACCATCAGTGTCATGGCCGGTTTTCTGGTGATGATGCTGCTGGATGTCATGCTGGGCTGATAGACAGCACAGTATGGCACAAAATACTAAAAGATAAAAGGATATGGGAAAATGAGCTTCTTTGAACCGATTTCCGGTGCAGACTTTGGTCACAAGCTGGACCTGGCCCGGGCCGTTGAAGGCGCCCGGATCATTGATGTGCGCAGCGCAGTGGAATATGCCGAAGGTCATATCCCCGGTGCCATCAACATTCCCCTCAACCAGATCCCTCTGCTGGACGCCCCCAAGGACGCCCCCATTTACCTCTACTGCCGCAGCGGCGCCCGCAGCGCCCGGGGCTGCAAGGCTCTGGAAAAGCTGGGCTTTACCAACGTCAGCAATCTGGGCGGTATCCTGGACTACAAGGGCCCGGTGGAGACCTGATCTGCCCGGTAAAAATTGACACTATCCTGATTTTCGGGTATACTATAGAAAGCCCGGCGTCGTATGTGGCGGCGCCGGGCTTTCTTTTTCTTCTCAATTCTTGTGTGAAATCAGGAGGTCTTATGTGGTTTGACAACGCTGTGATCTACCAGATCTATCCCCTGGGCCTGTGCGGCGCCCCCCGGGACAACGACGGTGTCCCCGCCCACCGTATCCTGCAGCTTCTGGACTGGGTGGACCATATTCGGAAAACCGGAGCGGACACGGTGCTCCTCAACCCCGTTTTTGAGAGTGACCGCCACGGCTACGACACCCGGGACTACTTTAAGGTAGACTGCCGTCTGGGTACCAACGAGGATCTGAAAACCGTATGCGACGCCTTCCATAAAGCCGGTCTGCGGGTGATGCTGGACGGCGTGTTCAACCATGTGGGACGGGGATTTCACGCTTTTGAGGATGTACGTCAGAAGAAGTGGGACAGCCCCTACAAGGACTGGTTCCGCCTGAGCTTTGACGGCAACTCCAACTATAACGACGGCTTCTGGTACGAGGGCTGGGAGGGCCACTACGAGCTGGTGAAGCTGAACCTCCAGAACCCTGCTGTAGTCCAGCACCAGTTCGACGCCATCCGCTCCTGGGTGGAACAGTTTGACATCGACGGCCTGCGGCTGGACGTGGCCTACTGCCTCAGCGAGGACTACCTGCGGCAGCTGCGTTCTTTCACCAACGGCCTCAAGCCGGACTTTGTCCTCATGGGTGAGACCCTCCACGGGGACTACAACCGCTGGATGAACGACCAGATGTGCCACAGCGTCACCAACTATGAGTGCTACAAAGGCCTCTGGTCCAGCTTCAACTCCATGAATCTCTTTGAGATCGGCCACAGTCTCCAGCGGCAGTTTGGCCCGGAGCAGTGGACCCTCTACCGGGGCAAGCACCTCCTCAGCTTCCTGGACAACCACGATGTGACCCGCATCGCCAGTATGCTGAACGATCCAAAGCACCTGGTCCCCGCCTATGGTATTCTCTTCGGCATGCCGGGGGTCCCCGCTCTCTACTACGGCAGCGAGTGGGGCATCCAGGGACGGAAGGACCATGGGGACGACGCCCTGCGGCCCGCCCTGGAGAAGCCGGAGTGGAATGATCTCACTGACCATATCGCCGCCCTGGCCAAAGCCCGGAAGGAAAGCCCCGCCCTCTGCAGCGGCAGCTACCGCAATGTGGTCCTCACCAACCGGCAGATCATCTTCGAGCGCTGCTGGGAAAATGAGCGGGTGCTGGTGGCCGTGAATGCTGACAACGTGCCCTACACCGCCCACTTCGACGCCCGGGCGGGACGGGCCACAGACCTCATCACCGGCAAGCCCCACGACTTCGGCGGCGGCAGCGAGCTGCCTCCCTACAGCGTGGCCTTCTGGCGGACAGAGTAATCACCCGCCGTCCTTCGCAGGCGCAGATACCAGAGATATCATGAAAAAGCCTGCCCGATCTATGATCGGGCAGGCTTTCTGTTGATCATCAGTTGTCCTCTTCCGCCTCATCTGAAAGGCAGGGCTGGGCTTTTGCTGCGGCCATCCGCTCCTCCAGGAACTGCCGGACCTCCGCCGGGTCTCCCTGGGTGCAATGTCCTTTGGGGATCACCACCCGCTGGCCGGGCCGGGTCAGATACCAGCCGTGGTCGTCCTCCTCTACCTGCTCAAAGTCAGCGTAGGCATGGAACAAAGTCTTGCCGTACTTCACCAGCTCTGTCTCCACACCGTCATCCAGCAAGGAGATGTGCCGGGGGCCATCGGCCTGATACCGGCGGTAGCTGGACAGTGTCTGCCGCAGCGCCAGCCGGGGCAGCAGCAGGTCAAAGGCCAGGAACAGCAGCGCCACGATCAGAAATCCCATGGACAATTCGCCTGTGGTAGCCCACAGCCATCCCAGTGATAAAAATCCCACCGCCGGCAGTATGGTCAGCAGCCGGGTGGCCCGCTTTACCTTGGGATAGACATCCCAAGTCTCCCGGAGATAGTCCTCATTGACGTCCATCTCCATCTTGAAATAAATCGTTTTTTCCTCCATACTTCTCCCTCCTGTCGGCAGATGCCGGTCAATCCTCCTGGGCCATCATTTCCATGGTCAGATCCAGATATTCCCCGTTGCGCCAGATCCGCACCGGGACCAGATCCCCCACCTGCAGCTCGCGGCGTATGGCCAGGATCTCCGAGGTGCTCTTTACCTCCTGTCCCGCAAAGGACACGATGTAATCGCCCACCAGGATTCCCGCCTTGTCGCCGCTGAGGCCCGGCGTCACCTCTACGATCTCCAGGCCCTGCTCACCGTCAGGCAGCGTCTCCGGGATCAGGCTGATGCTCAGGCCCAGCACCGGCTGGGGCTGGATCTCACCGTACTGGATCATCTCATTCACCCACCGCACCGCAAGGCTGGTGGGAATAGCAAAACCAAGGCCCTCAATGGTGTCCTCGCCGCTCATCATCTTGATGGTGTTGATGCCTACCACCTGGCCGTACTGGTTGATAAGAGGGCCGCCGGAGTTGCCGCTGTTGAGGGCGGCGTTGGTCTGGATCAGGGTCATGGTGACCCCTTCCACGTCCACATCCCGGTCGATGGCGGACACCAGGCCGTCGGTGAGGGTGTTGCGCAGCTCCAGGCCCAGAGGATTGCCGATGGCATAGACCCGGTCCCCTACCTTCAGATCATCGGATACGCCGAACTCCGCTACCGGCAGATCAACAGCGTCGATTTTCAGCACTGCCAGGTCGTTGTCCTCGTCGTAGCCCACCAGTCTGGCGGGATACTCCGTATCCACGCCATAGCTGTCCGTGACCCACACCGCGCAGGCACTGCAGCCGGAGATCACATGGTAGTTGGTAATGATATAACCGTCCTCACTGAAGATCACCCCGGTGCCCACACTGTAAGAGGTGTTCTGCTCCCCCAGCACCGTTACGACAGAGGGGTTCACTTTCTCATAGATCTCCCCGGCGGTCAGGGGCTCCTCCCCGTGCTCCTCGTTCAGCACCAGACGCACTTCTCCGCCGGTGGGATAACGGGCAATGGTGGTCTCCGCCGTGGAGGTATCTCCCCGATCCCAGTAGTAATCGTCTTCATAGGGAGGAAAGGTTCCTTCCCAGTAGTCGTCAACAGGATCTCCCCTGAAAAATTCCAGGTACCATATGCCAATGCCCAGGCAGACCAGGAGCACAAAGATACTGCTCACAATGATGACCCGTCTCTTTTTGCGGCGGGGCTTTTTCTTTCCCGTCTGTGCCTGGGAAAAACATTCCGCAAGCTCTGTCTGCATCCGCTCCGGCAGCGGCCGCTCATAGCGCAGCTCCACCGGTTCTCCACCGGCCCAGGGCCGGTACGTGAGCGTCACACCGTTTTCGTCCTGCCGGCGCTCAAATTCCATTGCCATGCTCTCTCTCCATTTTCGCTCAAGTCTTGGTCATGCGGTTCTCCTCTGCCAGCTGTACCGTGAAGGCAAAGGTGGTCACACCATTTTCACTGGTGGCAGTGATGGTCTCCCGGTGCTGCTCCAATATGGTCCGGACGATATACAGGCCCAGGCCCACGCCATCCTTATCCTCACTGCGGGATTTATCCGTTTTATGGAACCGCTCGAACAGCAAAGGCAGTTCCTCCGGCGGGATGGTCTCGCCGGTATTGCGTACTGTCACCACCGCCTTGTTCTCCCGGCGCTCCAGTCCCAGGAACAGGGTGCTGCCCGGAGCGGCAAATTTGGCGGCGTTTTCCAGCAGATTATATACCACCTGGGTAAGAAGATCGTTATCCCCCAGGACTCGCACCGGCTCGTCGGGGATCTCCACATCCACATCCAGACCCCGGTCGGTGATTTTCTTTTCCATAGACACCAATACCCGGCGCATGGATTCCGACAGGTCAAAGGGCTTTTTCTGCTTGATCAGATCCAGGCTCTGCAGCTGGGACACATCCAGCATCCGCCGCACCAGACGGCTCAGCCGCCGGCTCTCATCGGAGATAATGCGCAGATACTGCTTCTCCTCCTCAGGGGAGATAACGCCGTCCAGAATACCGTCGGCATAGCCGGCGATGGTGGTCATGGGGGTTTTGAGTTCGTGGGAGATATTGGCGATAAACTCCCGTCGCTGCTGCTCAGTTTTCTGCAGGGAATCCGCCATGGCATTGAAGGACTTGGTCAGCTCTCCGATCTCATCCTCCCGCCCCGTGTCGTGGACCCGGGCGTCAAAATTGCCCTGGGCAAACTTCCGGGCGGCAATAGCCATATCGTTGATCGGTTTGGTCTGCTGCATGGTAGTCGTCGCCGTGGCCACAAAACCAATCAGCAGAACCGTGATGGCCGTCATACCGAATATGCCCAGGAAAGCCCGCCACATCTCCGTCATGGCGGTGGGCTCCATAATCGCCAGTACCGGGCCGGCCAGCACCGTACCGTCGATCCCCTCCTGACCGGGGATGGCCACTACAAACCGCGGCTTGTCATACAGCCCCAGGTCACTGCTGCCGGCATAGGTCTCTCCCTTGGCCAGCTTCTCTCCCATGGCCGCCGGCAGCGTCAGTTCCTTACCTGCCAGCTGATCGTCTATGCTGATAAAGCCGCTGCGGCTGGGAATCCAGATGAGAAAGTCGATATCCGACATCTCCTGGGCTGTACGCACCAGCTCGATGAGCTTCTCATTGAGGGATTTCAGCGCCTCCTGATAGTCGTAAGGTGTGGCCGCCTGGGCGCTGGTGATCTCTTCCCGGACATATTCCTCCGCTTTTTCCGCGATCACCTTTGCTTTGTCCTCCAGCTTGCTGCGGTTTTCCGACATGATATAGCTGTAGGTCAGCGCAAAAAACGACGTGCCCAGCAGTACCAGCGTCAGCACCACCATGCCGGCGGTGACGGTAAACTGCCGCCAATATATTCCTTTGAACCGTTTCATGGCGGTCTCCCCTTTCCTGACGCCGTCCTCCCCCACTAACAGGATGGACAGGCGGAACGCCATTGCGATATGGCCCGCTCTGCGGGCCGTGGAAACTGTCTCCTACTTTGCGCCTCCCGACGCCTTGGGCGTCAGCTCAAACTTGTAGCCTACGCCCCACACTGTCTTCAGCGCCCACTGGTCGGAGACATTTTCCACCTTCTCCCGCAGGCGCTTGATGTGGACATCCACGGTACGGCTGTCGCCGAAATAGTCAAATCCCCATACCTCGTCCAGCAGCTGGTTGCGGGTATACACCCGGTTGGGGGTGGATGCCAGATGGTACAAAAGCTCCAGCTCCTTGGGCGGCGTGTCGATCTTCTTCCCGTCCACCGTCAGCTCGTAGGAGTCCAGGTTGATTTCCAGCTTGTCGAATACCAGCTTCTTCTTGGTATCCTCGGGGATCTCCGTGCGGCGCAGAACCGCATTGATGCGGGCAATGAGCTCCTTCATTTCAAAGGGCTTGACGATATAGTCGTCAGCACCCATCTCCAGGCCCTGGATACGGTCAAATACCTCGCTCTTGGCGGTGATCATAATGATCGGGGTCCGGCTGGTCTCACGGATCTTGCTGCATACCGCCCAGCCATCCATCACCGGCAGCATGATATCCAGCAGGACCATGTCAGGCTGCATGGTACGGAAGGTCTCCACCGCCGTACCACCGTCAAAGGCCGCCTGGACCTCAAAGCCCTCTTTTTCCAGGTACATCCGGATCAGGTCGGAAATATTCCGGTCATCCTCCACCACTAAAATCTTTCTCGCCATACACACGCCTCCTTATCCCCTGCGGGTCTCTTTCCATCACTCCGCAGGCGAAAACCAAAATAATCTTACCACTTTATCTGTTATTATATCGCGGGATAAGGGAATTGCTTGAATTTTTTGTAAATTAGGCCGACGGACGCCACCCGCACACCAGGCACTGGCGTTCCTCCAGGCCCTCCAGCAGCGTATCCAGACCGCCCCGGCAACTCCCGTCACTGCCCAGATGGATCGTCAGATCCCGCCGGTACCGCTCCACAGTGCTCAGCAGGCTCCTGGCCCGGCTGGCTGTGGACAGTCCTGTCTCCCGGCGGTCCAGGTCGGCAGTGATCTCCATGCACCCCAGTTCATCCAGCAGGCCAGCAGCGTCCACCGTTCCCTCGTACCACACCAGATCCAGCCAGCTGCAGGCAGCCTGCCACAACAGTTCCCGGCCGAGGACCACCTGTTCCTCCAGTGCCTCCTCCGTCTCACCGGAGGCCAGCAGGGCCACGCTGTGTCCTCCCGCCACCAGGGCACGCAGCAGATCGCCATCTGCCATCTGTTCCGTCGTGAGAAGGAAGGTGCCCTGGGCGTCACTGCCCAGAATATCCAGCACCGCCAGGGTATCCTCCCTGGATTGGCACTCCACCAGCAGGTGGATCCTCTGTCCCGTATACTGCGGGTACACCGGAGGTTCCGTGATTTCTGTGGTCGGTTCCTCCTCCATAGCCTTTTCATAGGCATTGTACCGCCGGAGCATGTCATTGTAGGCGGCATCAATAAAATCCCGGTCGGACAGGACCGAACTGCTGCTGCGTACCCGGATCAGAGGGGCGATCCCCGTCTGGCCCTCGGTGCTGATGCTCCAGTTCAATCCAAAAAAGCCGCACACCGTACCCATAGGCAGAAAAATATAGCCGTTTTTCTCAATGGCATGGGCCTGGTAACTGTTCCCGTTTTTGTCATAGGTGGTCTGTTTGGCCAGGTCAAAACGCAGATCTGTCCGCGGCGTATACAACATCGCCAGCTTTGTGCTGCTGTTATATACATAGGTGACGCCCAGATCCGTGCCATCGAAGAGATTACTGCACACATACAGGGCCCCGCCGGAATAGAAAGGCATGGTCTCACTGTTGAGATCCATCAGTTTCTCATTGGCGGCGGTAAAATACACACCATCCTGCACTGCCCGGCCCTTTTCCGGGACCAGCGCCAGCACTAGGATCAGGGCCAGCAGCCATGTTCCTGCCCGCCGCAGCCGTTTTCCCAACATCTCCGCCGCCTCCTTCCCATAGACCGCTTTCTGCATGATAGTTTATTCTAGCACAAAGCTGACGGCCGTACAACGAAAAGTTCATCTTCGCCCAAATGTGCTATCGCGTTTTGGAAAAGGATATGATATAATCCTTTCAATACGCCCGCCGGGTGGCGGGGCATTGTTTGTGCCGGCTCTGCCGGCAGGAGGGAGAACGCATGGCAGCCACAAAAAGCAGAGAGAGCGGCGCTCCTCAATTTGCCGCTGATACCTCCCGGCGCACGCTGGGACAATGGGGCAAGGCCCTGGCGACACTGCTGCTGGGACTGACAGTAGCCCATCTGGGGGTGACGCTGTTTCTCCTCTCAGAGTTGGGCAGCGATCCTTTCACCGTGATGATCCAAGGCCTGGCCAGGACGGCAGGCTTCACCGTGGGCACCATCCACGTGATCATACTGTGCCTTCTCATGGCAGTCATGGCGCTGACTACCAAGGGGTATGTAAAGCCCGGTACGGTGGTATGCGCTTTTCTGGGCGGACCTATCATCGATCTCTTTACCTGGCTGCTGGGCCGCTGGATCTCCGCAGACTCTCCCATGTTGGTGCGGTGCCTGAGTATGGTGGCGGGCTGTGTGATCCTGGCAGCAGGTATGTCTCTGGTCATCAACAGCAACGCCGGCACAGGCCCCAATGATCTGGTGGCTATCATTCTCTCCGACAAGCTGGGCCGGTTCCAGTTCCGCTGGGTCCGTATGGGCTGTGACATCTTCTTCCTCATCGTGGGCTTCCTGCTGGGAGGTACCGTAGGGGCCGGTACTCTGGTCGCTGCTCTGCTTACCGGTCCAGTGGTTCAGTTCTGGCTGCCGCGGACCGCACCGGTCACCCGGTGGATCGATGGTCCCCGGGAATAACCGTTTCCTGTCTTCGTTTCTGCTCCGGCGACCCATGCTTTTTTAGGTGGCGGGCCGTCTCATACAGGGAAATATTTGCTGAAAGGAATGATATCCGTCATGTCTCTGCATCAGGAGCGGCTGGCTAAGGTCTGCCGCAAAATGGAGGAGGCCGGCCTGAGCCAGCTCCTCGTTACCGACCATTTGAGCATTTACTACCTCATCGGCATCGACGTAGTGCCCTTTGAACGATTCTGGTGCCTTTTGGTCAAAACTGATGGTACCCACACGCTCTTTGCCAACCGGCTCTTTGCCTTGGGTGAGACCGGTTTGCCCACCGTCACCCTAATGGATACCGACGATGTGGCCGCCGCTGTGGCTCCCTATATTGCCTCCGGAGATCTGGGAGTAGACAAAAACATGGCAGCAAGGTTCCTGCTGCCCATCCTCTCCGCCTGCCCAGGGACCCATGCGGTACTGGGTTCAGCCTGCGTGGACAGTGTCCGCGCCCGGAAGGATGAAGCGGAAAAAGGCCTGATGCGCCGGGCCTCGGAGATCAACGACCAGTGCATGGAAAAGCTGGCGGCCTATATCCACGACGGCGTCACCGAGCGGGAATGCTCCGCCTACCTGGATAGCTGCTTTGCATCCTATGGCTGCGAGGGACTTGCCTTCGACTCCATCATCTCCTTCGGCGCCAACGCCGCCGATCCCCATCATGCCCCCGACAACACCGTTGTCAAAGAGGGCGACTGCATCGTCATCGACATCGGCTGCAAGAAGGACTATTACTGTGCCGACATGACCCGGACCTACTTCTGGAAAAAGGCTGATCCCCGCCACATTGCCATCCATGATCTGGTCCGGGAGGCCAACGAAAAGGCCATGGCTCTGGTACGGCCCGGTGTACGGCTGTGCGACGTGGATGCCGCTGCCCGGGATCACATTGCGGCAGCAGGCTACGGCGAATATTTCACCCACCGTCTGGGCCACTTCATCGGCATGGAGGACCATGAGCAGGGGGACGTCAGCGCTGTGAACCCTGCCCCCGCCGAGGAAGGTATGGTGTTTTCCATTGAGCCGGGCGTGTATCTTCCCGGTGAATTTGGTGTCCGGGTGGAGGACCTGGTGATCGTCACGGCGGACGGGTGCGAGAGCCTCAACCATGTGGACAAGCAGTGGAAGATCCTGGGGATCTGACCCTGCGGCAAATGGCCCAATGGCCCCCAAGTGAAACAAAAGAAGGGCACGACGCAAGTCGTGTCCTTCTTTTTGGCAACTGATGTAAAATTTGCCCCCCCAGGGCTGCACTCAAACCCAAATCGCGTCCTCAGTACAAGCGGTTGCGATCGGGAAAGGAGGGGCCGTCCTCATCTGGCCTCACATCTGCCGGAAGCATCACGGGATAAGGACTATGGTTTCAGTTCCATGTAGACTGCGTCATACCCCTCTTCCTGCTGGGCAACATGAGCAGGCGGTTCCTTCACAACAAACCCCAAGCGCTGATACAGCGCAACCGCTTTTACATTCTGTGGGTCAGGATCGACCCAAACCGTTTTGGCTCCATTGGCAAAAGCTTCCTTAATGGCATGCTTCAGGCCGGCTGTACCAATCCCTTTGCCTCTCGCAAAGGAGAACAGCTTAATATCAAGAGCTGCGCTGTAATGATGGTCCACATCAATGGAATAAAAGGACTCTCCGCAGTAAACACCATCGTCAAACAGCGAATAGTGGTTTCGGAGCGGTTTGCCCTGCTCAATCCAGGAAAGCCATTTCTTCATATTTTCATCTGTTTCGTGTAAGCCTTCCGGAAACCCAACAAACTTCATGACATCCCCATCAGCCCAAAGCTTTTGCACATCGTTCAGGTCTCTGGACGTTGTTTCCCTGATTGAAATCATGGCAATGATACCTCCTCTATGCCCTTCAGTTTTAGGTCTGCACCCAACCCCGAATCAAAGCCCAGTGCAGCGGGTCCGATTTGGATAGGAGGCGCAAGTGGTTGCAGATGACGTTTTTTGTACATGAGCATAAAAAAGCGTGGTCGCAAAGCGAACTTTGCGACCACGTGGAACATCGCAACACTATAGATGCACCAATAATGATTTTCCATTTCTAAAAATAAAGTCAGAAATTTACACTGACTCAGAGTTCTCCCGTTCTTGAATAGACCTCGCTCATATCATAGGCATCCAGAAGTGTTAAGGCGCAAATGCAATACTTCCCGATATCAATAATGACATTCCAACTTGATTTTCCCTTTTTTCCATCAAGTTTAATAAACGGAAGATACACTCTATCTTCATAATCATCAATAATTTTAGAAACTTTTGACTGCGGTACAAAATCCTTTGCATGGATAATTTTGTTGCAGGCCTCTCTAAAAGATAAATCAACTTTATCCTCACCAGGAATTGAAGTCAATTGCCCAACACTACTAATTGGATAGGAAATAGTTTTTCCTGCCGCTCTGAATAGTTCGTCAATTAAGCGAAGTTTTACCGCCGTTCCAATCAGAAGTTCTTGAATTAGCGTCCATTCAGTATAAAATATGCCCGTTCCCGGAAGATACTCTGACAATAGATCATGGTTTTTTTCACTCGCATTTATTATGCTTAATAGACACACAACATCGCGTTCGATTGCCATTTCATCGAACAAATATCTACTCATAGCGTATTCACCTTGCTAATAGACTTTGAGCCACGCAAATAACCCATTTTTGCTATCAAATCTTTACGAATAAATCTTTCCGGATAATTGTATCAAAGAAAAATAACTTTATCAATATAAAGCATTTGCATTTCAGCACACTTACGGATTTTAATCTTTATATTTGAAAGAGCTATTGCCGTGTTTTGTGAACTCTCTATACACTTAAAGTACCATAAACGGCGAAAAAGTGAAAGGAGATCACATAATGCGTTACAACGAGGAAGAAAAGCGAACATTGGTCAGCCTATATTACAACGGTAAGACCGTTGCTGAGATCTGCCAGGAACACCAGCTTCCCAGAAGCACCTTTTACACTTGGATTCCGGCTTATCGGCCTGTCGAATCCAAGAACAGTTCCCGTACCGTTACTCCGAAAGACTTTGACAACCTTCTCCGCCGCTGTGAAAAGCAGGAGCAAATCATTGCGGTTCTGAAATCCATTCCAGCAATTGCTAACGCGACGACGCAGGAGAAGCTTGCGGTATTGGAGCCACTCTATGGTCAGTTTAGTGTCCACGTTCTTTGCGAATCCTTAGATGTTCCGAGGGGAACCTTTTACAACCACATCACACGGAACAAGCGGGGTAACAGCTCCTATGCCAAACATCGGGAAGAACTGCGAACGGCAATTCAGGAAATCTTTGAGGAAAGCCGACAGACGTTTGGAAGTGAGAAGATCTGTGTCGTGCTTCATGAGCGTGGCTATCGAGCTGGCACAACGTTGGTACGGGAACTTATGAGTGAGATGGGGCTGAGCAGCGTATCGACCACCTCTAAACGACAGTGGAAAAAATCCAACAGCTACGAACGGAAGTCTAACATTTTACAGCGACAGTTTCATGCAGAGACTCCAAACTGTGTTTGGGTCAGCGATGTTACCTGTATGAAACTGAAGGATCGGTATTATTACCTCTGTGCCATTGTTGATTTATATTCCAGGAAAGTGATTGCCCATAAAGTATTCACACGCAATAGTACACAGCTGATTACGGCGACACTCAGGATGGCCTACGATGCCCGAATGCCGGGAGAAAATTTGATATTCCACAGCGACCAGGGCAGTCAATATACTTCCCATGCGTTCCGTCAGCTGCTGAAAAAGTTAAAGATCACACAGTCGTTTTCCAATGCGGGAACGCCGCACGACAACGCTGTGATGGAATCGTTCTTCGCAGTATTTAAGAAGGAGGAGTTTTACCGCAATAATTACCGTTCCGAGGCTGAACTGCGAAAGAAGATTGACGAATACATTGCCTTTTATAATCAAAAACGCCCGCATACCACCCTGAACCTTCAAACGCCAGAGCAATATGAGGACGCATTTTTCAGGAAACAATAAAAATTCTGTTTCTGGAAAGAGGGGTTCGGATTCCTGATTTTTCGCTGCTTTTGCCGCCATTTTCAACTGTTTGGATTTTAATGTCCAGATTCTTACGGATAACTTGTCACAGTAAAACCCTTGAATAGCAAGGCTTTGAGGATAAAACAAGGGTCGACTTTTGGGACAGTCCAAAAAAACTGTTCCAAAAGTCGACCCTCGTTCATTTGGTGACCCGTCGGGGATTCGAACCCCGGACCCACTGCTTAAAAGGCAGTTGCTCTGCCGACTGAGCTAACGGGTCAGATGGCTGGGATGGCTGGACTCGAACCAGCGGATGCGGGAGTCAAAGTCCCGTGCCTTACCACTTGGCTACACCCCATCGCAGCAGGCTTTCGCCGCATCCGCAGCAATTTTCTCCGGGTCAATGCCGTCAAAGCGGCTGGACACAGCCACCTTGCCATTGACCGCGGTGGACGCGCCGTCCTTCGCAACCAAGCTGGTGTAGGAGAAGAAGTAGCTGCCGGAATCCTGCAAATTCAGTCCATAGCTGTTGCGCAGGATGACTTCGCTGCTGGAGGAAGCGACCATCGCGCTCGGTACGCGAACAATGCGCGGGTCAGCGGCTTTCGCCAAGGCTTCCAGCTTCAGGCACTTCTCAATTTTCGCTTCAGCGCTCGTCGTCGCGACGTCGCTTTCTTCCTTCTCGATGGTCGGATAGCGCTCTTCGCCCGCGAAAATCTCGTCCTGCTCGTCGGTTTCCAGCAGGGTGGCGGATTCCTTCACGCCGTCAATCAGCTGGCGGACGGCATCGGCGTCGAACGCCTCGGTGGACGCGCTGCCCATCTTGCCGCCAAACATGCCGCGCAGGGACACCCCGCACGAGGATGCCACCTTATAATCGCTGATTTCGCCGTCCAGTGCGCTCACGTTGAAGCTGTCGCCGCCGTGATAATATACTTCCGCCGGGTCAATGCCCGTATGTCACGTTCACGTCGTCCTCCTCGCGGGCTCCGTCGAGGAAAACGAAAGTCCCGGAATAGGAGTCCGCCGGATAGCGCACTTCATCACCGGCCATGTCGATCTCTATCGAGCGGTAGAAAGTCCCTTTCAGACGCAGGCCGCGAACGACGACGGCGTTCGTTTCGTTATGGTTGCTGACCTTGAAGTTCAGGCAGGTCAGCAGATGGTAGAATCGGAGGTCCACATGCCCGTCGCCGCGCGTTACGTCCGTCGAAGCCGCCACCATCGCGTCGGGTATCCGCTCGATCTCGCGCGGGGTATTTTCCGTGCCGCCCTCGAACGGCATGGAGAATCTCATCGTAGGAGCGCCCATGCCCGCCTGTGTTTCCGGGGTGACGGCGAAGTAGTCGCCGCTGTAGGGATAGTAGGCAAAAAAACTGTATAGGTAATCCTGTTGCTCGTACCAGCGTTGCTGCGTGCCGGTATAGTAGCAGGCCGAGCCGTTGTAGGCGACCTCGGTCTTATGAAACAGGTGGGGCGTGCTGCGCGGGGCTTTGGAGTTCCATGGGTCGGGTCCCGTGCTGTAGTCGAGGTCCGTATTGTCGCCTTTCATAGCCAGACAATAGCCCAATACCCCGAACGATCCGCCCTCGGGAAACTCGTTCACGGGGCCCGCGGCGCGCGACAGCAGTCCGCCGTCCAGCGCGATGCCCGGAGCGCCGAAGCGTATCGGCTCGTCCGAGAGCGTCGCCGGGGCGGTGTATTCCGCTTTCTGGCAGGCGGTCAGCGCGGCCAGCAGGATTGCGACATATAGCGTTTTTTTATTCATATCCGTATCTCGTCTGTCGTCGTTATTCGGGGATCATTCTACCGTGATGTTGCCGCCCGAGGCCGAAGACCAGGGAATGACCTCCGGTTTCTCGAACAGGATGTACTCGTTGCCCACCGTGAAGGTATAGCGGTAGCTGCATCCCGCTTCCCATGTGCCAATGCCTGCGCCGGCGAGGCTGATGCTCTTTGCGAACGTGCCGCTCGTGCCGTTCCCCGCATATTCGTACTCGATCTCCAGCACGAAGCCGTCGCCCACCTGCTGGGGGAACAGCAGCGGATCGTCCGCGAAGACGGAGATTCCGGCGGGCGTCAGTTCCCGAGAGACGGTATCCCGGGCAAAAGGATTGTCGGCATCCGTCGCCTCCCCGAGGCTCCATGTGCCGTTTCCTTCGGGCTGTACGGCGCACTCCCCCGTTCCCGGCATGCCGTAGAGCTTGACCGAGCGTATCGTCGCCGAAACTCCGGAGGCTGCCAGCGCAGGATCGATACGGCCTATGATCTGTATCTGAGAGAGCAGATGACGGAAGGTGAAGGCGACGCGTTGTGCCGGTGGCCGGTATGCGAGCCCCGTTTTCTCGGCCGTCATCAGGTCTACCGACCGCGTGGCGTCGAAATCCCTGATGCGCAAGTACGGAATCTCCCCCGCGACGGTATGATTCTCCAGCTCGGCCTCTTGTCCGGCCGGATAGAGGGCATAGAAATCGTACATTGCCTCGTCCCGCCAATATTGCAGGTCGTCGTACTGCCACGATCCGCCCGTGCATGTTACGGCCTTGCGCGTCAGAATCAGCCGGGGCGTGCCGCCTGAGGGGATCTCGCGGGCCCATACGGAGAATGCGTCCCCGTCGTTCCCCAGCGAAGTCACTGCCGACCGCGTAACGGTCGTCGTAAAGCCGATGGCTCGCTGTGGCGCATCCGTGCCGCTCTCCGTCGAGCAGCCCGCCAGCAGCAATGTCCACGAGACCGACATTCCAATAGCCCGGATCGTATCGTTGCGTTTCATCGTTCTGACATTGATTTCCTATGGATTTTGCGGCCGGGAGGGGACAGAGGCAGGCTTCCGGCCTTTCTCCCCGATACCCGGCGGAAGCGATATGCTGTCATATCGTTTCCGCCGGGCTTACCGATCGGTTCAACCCCGCCCGACCCGTTACGATGTTTTCCGACCGTATCGTCGGATAGACCTGAATTCCTGTTTACATCGGAATCTCGACCGGTATGTCGGTCGGCTCGTCCGGCCATTCCGTTACGGTCGGATCGCCGAACTCGATCGGCTTCATTTCCAGATTCTCCCCGTCGATCGTTACGGTATAGTTATAGCACTGCCCGGCAGTCCAGCCGTTTTCCAAAGTCTGTAACTGAACGGTGATGGGCTTGCTTTTCGTTGCCGCTTCGGCGCCGTTTGTCCAGATTTCGGCCGTGAAGGATACGGTCATAGTCTGAGCAGGCACGCTTTGCGGGATGACGAGGTAGTCGTCCGTAACTTCTCCTTCGGTTCCCGGAATCTCCAGGTCGCTGTTTGTGAATGCCGTGCTTTCGATAACAGGGGTGGTATGATTGTCCCAATCCATTTTATCCGTCCGGTAGGAATAGTTGCCCTGCGAGTTCATGCCGTAGAATTTGAAGTCCTTGATATGCAGGGTCGTGTTTTCTCCGAAAGCGCTTTTGAAAGTAAAACGGATCATGGAAAGCGCATGGCTGAAGGAGAACTGCACCTTTTCTTCATGCCTCGCATTCGATACGTGAGCGTAGATTAGGTCATGCTGACGGTCCTTATCCGATACGAAATTCGTGAACGAGATCGCTTTGTTGGCTGCATCCGCAGCTACGGTGGCAACATCTGTCAAATCCGGGGAATAGGCGGCAAAGTCGTAGGTTTTATCCTCCACCCAGTATCTTACGGGAGAATAAGTCCAAGAGTCTGCGGCCTTCGTTACTTTCGTTCCGATCGTTTGCTCTCCGGCCTCCGCCGTTCCGAATACGTTGTTGAAGCCTTCGTATCCGCCGAATACGAAGAAATGGTCGATTCCCTCGGTGGTAATGTTCGCGTCGTTCTGGGCCTTCGATTCCACGGCATGGCCGATCCATGCTCCTGCGAAGCCGATGGCCGAGCCCTGCGGCCGGTCCGTCGTCTCGGTCTTGCTGCAACTTGCCAAAGCCGCTGCGACTCCGGCGAGTAAAAGAAAACTTTTTTTCATCTTTTCGTTGTTTAAAATGGTTTTACATGATTGTTCGCGTGTATTTCCCGATCTACGCCCGCTTTCAATCGAGCGGTAGCTCGATGTCCTCGTACGGGCCCCAGCCGTCTACTTCCACCTCGAAACCGGCATCGCCTCCGGCCTCGTCGTCCGTGACCGCGAGCCCGGCGACCGTAATCACGCCTCCGCGAGGCTGTGCGGCTACCTGCTCCGTTACGTCGAACTCGAAGCTCTTGAGCTTGCCATTGCCGAGTATCACTTCCAAGTTCAGTCCGTAGCGATTGTCCGACCGCTGCATGTGTGCGCCCGGCGTGTAGCCCGGTGCTCCGAACGAGGCGACACGCGCCTCGACCCCGAATTCCTTCAGCTCGCCCTCGAAGAGGATCGTCGCGGTCTCGCCGCTCGTGCGTCCGTCCTGCAGATAGACCGATTCGGCCATGCCCGAGAGTGCCCCCCGCGCCAATGCCACATGCTCCAGCCCCTGAGCGAACTCGTAACGGATCAGGTAGGTATAGACCAGCGGTTGCAGTTTCGCCGGGAGCGTCACGGGCTCTTCCGTCGGTTTCGCTTCGTACCTCTCGATCCATTCGCCGTAGAGCATATCGGGGGCGTTGACCGTGCGCTCGTCCCCGTGCGTTTCGCTGTAAGTGGAACGGGTGCGGGTACGCGTGGTAGCCGAGGCCGAAGCCCATGAGTTCATGTCGCTGAAGACGATAAAGCGGGTATCGTCATTGTGCAGCAGGATCGATTTCCTCCCCTCGCTCATCGGCAGCTCGCCTCCTTCGGCCGACAGGTGGCGCTCGGTACGCGATCCGTCCCCGTCATAGACGAAAGCCGCGATTCCCGTAGCCGGATCGGGACAGAGGTCTTCATATCCGCAGCCGAATCTTTCTTCCGCCCAGTTGTCGTCCCAGTTCATGCCGTGATCGCGCTCCCAAACGCACTCCCATTCAGGCTGCACGACGACGCGCACGTTCAGCCCGTGCATGTCGTGGTCGTAGCACAGTTCCTTGCGGCAACCGCACAGCAGCAACGATACGCCGCACAGACAAAGGAATATTCCGCCGTATCTCCTGTTCATCGCGCACCTCCTTTCCGGTTCGCGTCCCAGAGCCGCCAAACAAGGGCGAATTTGAGCTTGACGGGGCCCAGCCAGTTCGTCCGGCTGGTCTGCTGATAGACATAGTGCCCGTCGATGGGCAGATACTCTTCGTACTCCGTGTGCAGAAAGCCTATGCCGAGCCCCGTCTCCAGGGAGAGGCGGCGGCCAAGGGGAAACATGTAGCCGTAGCTGAGCCCGACCATCCAGAAATCGCCCTTGTAGCCACGGGCGCCGTTCTCCAGGTCGTACCAGCTTCCGCCCACGAAAACTCCCAGGTAGTGGCCGTGCCACGGCTGTCTGGTTTTGAACCAGTATCGCGCTTCGGGGCTGATCGTAGCGATCTGATAGTATTTGTGCCTCGGCTTTTTCGACCACCAGGCCACCTCGCCTTCGAGGTTCACGCTCCAGCGGTCGTCGATGCGGTATTCCGCTTCCAGCGACGGCATCCCTACCGCGTCGTATAGCAGGTTGGTTTTGATCGCCAAGCGGTACAGAGGCTCATGCCGTGCGGAGACGGAAGCCGTTCCGGGAACTTGTTCCGCAATCTGTCCGGGAGCCTGCTTCGGATGCTGTTCGTTCGGAGTAGTACGATCGGCTTCATCCGTCCGGGGCCGGTCTTGTATGGAAGCTGCGGGATGCGGCATGGAATCGTGGACCCGAGCTATCTGCTGGCCGGGAGCATCCCCTGTCGTGTAATGCAATTCGATCGTGCAGTTGCGAAGCTCTGCGAAGAAACGCTCCTGCAATAGGCGATAAATCTTTCCGCCGCATAGTTCCATGAGCTGTTTCTTGCGTCCGTCGACGATGCGTCCCTGCCTGTCATAAATCCATACGGGCGTATTCTGCAAAATGTTCAGCACCTCGTCCCGATCCGAAACGGAAGGGTCGGACTCCACCGAAGCGGCCAGACCGTCCCAGTCCACGCCCTCGGCAGTCGTGACGATCAGCGAATCGGGAAACGATACGCGCGAACGAATATAGACCAGCACGCTCTCCGTGCGCCGGCGGCTCAAGCGTAGGTTAGCTTCGTTCATTCCGTCTGGAGAGGCATTGCCTTCTACCGAAAATACGATAAGCTTCCGAGTGGTATCGGACGCATAAGCCTTCAGCCGTCCGACAAGGTCGTCGAGAGTCCGGCGGTTATCGCGCAGCGCGTTTTGCGCGAACAACGTGCAAAATATGCACGTTGTTATCCGTGGTTGCAA
>OODG01000344.1_pt1 | contig 33416 bp, 27 predicted proteins | sample 1671621 | NCBI WGS metagenome assembly OODG01 (sample SAMN06348175, study PRJEB24527) | human gut metagenome | biome: human gut; feature: ankylosing spondylitis patient; material: feces | host: Homo sapiens | place: China | collected 2015-10 | reverse complement strand
CCAACACGCCGGTGTCGTTCCCCTTCGTACACCATACGATGCCCTTCTCGCAGACCAAGAAATCGTTCTCCGAGGCGATCAAGTGGCCCTACCACCGCCTCAAGGGGCTCAAGCCGATACGCCGCAACGACGTGGTGGTCTTCAACTTCCCGGCGGGCGACACGGTGCTGCTCGAAAACCAGAACGTGACCTATTACGACACGCTGCGCAGCTTCGAGGAGTCGTTCGGCAAGGAGGAGGGACGCAAACGCCTCAACGAAAAATACACGGTGATCAGCCGCCCGGTCGACAAACGCGAGAACTACATCAAACGCTGCGTGGGGCTTCCGGGCGACTCGCTCGAAGTCCGCAACGGAAAGGTGTGGGTCAACGGCGAACCGCAGGAGGCGATACCCGGACTGCAATACAACTACGTGGTGCAGACCTCGGCCCCCTTCACGCAGTACGCCATCGACAACCTCGGAATCCGGGAGTACAGCGGTTACGGCTCGGGCTACTACATGAACCTCACGGACGAACTCGCCGAGAAGGTCAGGGGCTTGAGCAACGTCATTTCGGTCAACCGCTATATCTACACCCCCAACGACGAGGTGTTCCCGCAGTGGGGCGCTCCCCGCTGGAGCCAGGACAACTACGGCCCGATCTGGATTCCGAAGAAGGGCGACACGGTGCAGCTCACAGCGGAGAACCTGCCGCTCTTCCGCCGCATCATCGAGGCCTACGAAGGGCACACGCTCGAAGAGCGCGACGGACGCATCGTGATCGACGGCAAAGAGGCGACGGAGTACACCTTCGCGATGAATTACTACTGGATGATGGGCGACAACCGCCACAACTCGGCCGACTCGCGTTTCTGGGGCTTCGTGCCCGAAGACCACATCGTGGGGCGCGCCTCGTTCATCTGGCTGTCGCTCGACGCACAGAAATCGTTCCCGTCGAACATCCGGTGGAACCGGCTCTTCACCAAAGTGAAATGACGACGCCTGCCGACGATACCTATCTGACCATCGAAGCGCCGGCCGAGGCGATCTACAAGGAAAAGAGCAGCAAATTTCTCGCTTTCGCCTATCCCGTCGCCGACGAAGAGGAGATCCGCAGCCGGCTCGAAGCGTTGCGCAAACGTTACTACGACGCCACGCACCATTGTTACGCCTGGCGGCTGGGGCCGCACGGCGAGGCGTTCCGCGCCAACGACGACGGCGAACCCTCGTCGACGGCCGGCCGGCCGATTCTGGGGCAGCTGCTCTCGCACGAAACGACCGACTGCCTGATCGTCGTCGTGCGTTATTTCGGCGGGACGAAACTAGGCGTGCCGGGCCTTATCGCCGCATACAAGGAGTCGGCGGCGGAGGTACTGGCGGCGGCACGCATCGTGCAGCGAACGGTCGACCGCCGCATCGCGGTGAACTTCTCCTACGCGGCGATGAACGACATCATGCGCATCGTCAAGGAGGAGCAGCCCGCCGTCGAGTCGCAGCGGTTCGACAATCTCTCGTCGATCGTGCTGCGTATCCGCGCCAGCCGCGCCGAACGATTAACCGAACGACTCCGCAAGGTCGAAGGAGCGACCATCGAAACATGAACGAACCGAAAAGCATCCATATCAAGGGAGCGCGGGTACACAACCTCCGAAACATCGAGGTGGAAATCCCGCACGACACGCTCACCGTCATCACGGGCCTCTCCGGCTCGGGCAAATCGACCCTGGCCTTCGACACGATCTTCGCCGAGGGGCAGCGCCGCTACGTGGAGAGCCTGTCGGCCTACGCCCGGCAGTTTCTGGGCAAGATCGACAAGCCCGACGTCGACCTCATCACGGGGATCGCGCCGGCCATCGCCATCGAACAGAAGGTCAACACGCGCAATCCGCGTTCGACGGTCGGCACCACCACCGAGATCTACGACTACCTCAAACTGCTCTTCGCCCGCATCGGCCGCACCTTCTCGCCCGTATCGGGCCGCGAGGTGAAGTGCTACGACGTCGACGACGTGGCCCAATACGTCCTCGCGCTCGGCCAGGGAGCGAAAGCGCTCGTCGCAGCGCCGCTGGTCGCCGCCGAGGGGCAGGGCGTCATCGAGAAGCTGACGCTGCTCATGGGCGACGGTATCCAGCGCGTGCAGTACGACGGCCACACACGTTTCATCGAGGAGCTGCTGCCGGAACTCGATCCCGCCGTCCGGCCCGACGAGCTGTCGGTGATCGTCGACCGCCTGCGCGTCGCCTCCGACGAGGAGTTCGCCACGCGCCTGCGCGACTCCGTAGCCCGCGCGTTCGCCTACGGCGACGGCGTGTGCCGCATCCTGACCGACGAGAGAGCCGAGGAGTTTTCGTCGCGCTTCGAGGCCGACGGAATCGCCTTCGAACAGCCCACCGAACACCTGTTCAGCTTCAACAACCCGCTGGGTGCCTGTCCCCGCTGCGAGGGCTACGGCAAGATCATCGGCATCGACGAGGATCTGGTCATCCCCGACAAGAGCAAGACGATCTACGAAGGCGCCATCGCCTGCTGGCGCGGCGAGACCATGCGCCTGTGGAAGGAGAAGCTGGTGGAGAACGCCGGCAAGTTCGACTTCCCGATCCACACGCCCTACCACGAACTGACGCCCGAACAGAAGCGCCTGCTATGGACGGGCAACGAATACTTCTACGGTCTGGACAGCTTCTTCGAATACATCGACAGCGAACGGCGCAAGATTCAGTTCCGCGTGATGAAGGCGCGCTACACGGGCAAGACGCGCTGCCCCGAATGCGGCGGCAGCCGCCTGCGCAAGGAAGCGCTCTACGTGCGCGTGGGCGACCGCACGATCGCCGATCTGGTGACGATGAACGTCGACGCGCTGCTGGTGTTCTTCAAGGAATTGCAGCTCGACGCACACGATACGACCACCGCACGGCGCATCCTCACCGAAATCGTCAACCGGTTGCAATACCTCGCCGACGTGGGACTGGGCTATCTGACGCTCGACCGCCTGAGCTCGACGCTTTCGGGCGGCGAGTCGCAGCGCATCAATCTGGCCACGTCGCTGGGCAGCAACCTCGTCGGTTCGCTCTACATTCTCGACGAACCCTCGATCGGCCTGCATCCGCGCGACACGAACCGGCTGGTGGGCGTGCTCAAACAATTGCGCGACATCGGCAACACCGTCATCGTGGTCGAACACGAGGAGGAGGTGATCCGTGCGGCCGACTGGATCGTCGACGTCGGCCCCGAAGCGGGCTACAACGGCGGAGAGATCGTTTTCTGCGGCCCCGCGAAAAAACTTTCCGCCTGCCGGAAAAGCCTCACGGCCGACTACCTGGCCGGACGGCAGCGGATCGAACCGCCCTCGACGCCGCGCGGGTGGAGCCATTCGATCGTCGTCAAGGGGGCGCGGGAGAACAACCTGCAAAACATCGACGTGCGCTTTCCGCTGGGAGCCATGACCTGCGTCACGGGCGTCAGCGGCTCGGGCAAGTCGTCGCTCGTCAAGGGAATCCTCTACCCGGCACTGCGGCGCACGCTCTTCGACACGGGAATCAAACCGGGCGACTTCGACGCGCTGGAAGGCGACGTACAACTGCTCAAATCGGTCGAAATGGTCGACCAGAACCCGATCGGAAAGTCGACGCGCTCGAATCCCGTCACCTACATCAAAGCTTACGATGAAATACGCAAACTCTTTGCCGACCAGCCCTATGCGCAGCACAACGGCATGACGCCGTCGCACTTCTCGTTCAACATCGCCGGCGGCCGCTGCGAGGAGTGCCAGGGCGAGGGCGTCATCAAGGTCTCGATGCAGTTCATGGCCGACATCGAACTCAAATGCGAGGCGTGCGGCGGCCGGCGCTTCAAGGAGGAGGTACTCGAAGTGAAATACCGCGGCCGTTCGATCTACGACGTACTGGAAATGACCGTCGACGACGCCGTGGCCTTCTTCGGCGAAGACAAGGCCAACGCCGTATGCCGGCGCATCGTCGACCGGCTGCTGCCGTTGCAGGAGGTGGGACTGGGTTACATCAAGCTGGGACAATCCTCCTCGACGCTCTCGGGCGGCGAGTCGCAGCGCGTGAAGCTCGCGTCGTTCCTCGCCAAGGACGCCGTGCAGGGCAACGTGCTGTTCCTCTTCGACGAACCCACCACGGGGCTGCATTTCCACGACATCAACAAACTGCTGGCGGCCTTCGACGCGCTGATCCGCAAGGGACACACCATCGTCGTCGTCGAACACAACATGGACGTCATCAAGTGCGCCGACTGGGTGATCGACCTCGGCCCCGAAGCGGGCGACCGGGGCGGCAGGGTAGTCTTCGAGGGGACGCCCGCCCAGCTCGAAACGTGTGCGGAGAGTTACACGGGACAATTCCTGAAACTCCGCACCAAACTGTAAAATCCATGAAGGAATTCCATACCTATACGCTTCCCAACGGTATCCGCGGCATCCACCGTCAGGTACGCGGCAACGTGGCCCACTGCGCGCTCGTCGTGGGCGCCGGCACGCGCGACGAGCTGAAATCGGAGTACGGGCTGGCGCACTTCGCCGAACACGCCTTCTTCAAGGGTACCCAGCGGCGACGCGCCTACCAGGTCAACTGCCGGCTGGAAAACCTCGGCGGCGAACTGAATGCCTACACCACCAAGGAGGACACGACGCTGCACGCCACCGTGCTGCGCGGCGACTTCGCCAAAGCCGTCGAACTGCTCGCCGACGTGGCGTTCCGTTCGACCTTTCCCGAACGGGAACTGGAACGCGAACGCGAGGTGATCTTCGACGAGATCAACACCTACAAGGATTCGCCCGCCGACCGCATCTACGACGATTTCGAAGACCTGCTCTTCGCCGGATCGGCACTGGGACACAACATTTTGGGCACGAAGGCGGCACTGGCCCGCTACCGCTCGGAGCACATCCACGCCTTCGTGCGGCGCACGCACACCACCGATCAGATGGTCTTCTCGTCGATCGGCAACATCGCGCCCCGGCGCATCGAGGCGATCGCCGCGCGGTACTTCGCCGACATGCCCGCCACCGTGCGGTCGTTCTGCCGGACGGCGCCCGCGCCCGTCGCCCCCTTCGAACGAAGCATCGCGCGGCACACGCACCAGTCGCACTGCATCGTCGGAGCACGGGCTTACGGCATCCTCGACCCGAAGCGGCTGCCGCTGGCGCTGCTCGTCAACATGCTGGGCGGCCCGAGCGCCAACTCGATGCTCAACGTCACTGTGCGCGAGAAACACGGACTGTCGTACAGCATCGAAGGCAGCTACACGCCCTACGGCGACGCCGGCATCGTGGCAATCTACTTCAGCTCCGACCACGACAACTGCGACCGCTGCCTGGAACTGGTGCGGGGGCAGATCGACTCCCTGCGCACCCGGCGGCTTTCGACACGGCGGCTGGCGCTGGCCAAGAAACAGTTCGTCGCACAGCTGGCGATCTCGATGGAGAGCAACGAGGGCTACATGCTCGGTGCCGGCAAGAGCTATCTGGTACACAGCGAGGTGGACACGATGGAGGAGGTCTACCGCAAAATCAGCGACTTGCAGGCCGGGGAGCTGTTGGAGGTCGCCAACGAAGTGCTCGCCTCGCCTTCGCTACTCGTTTACAGATGATGGACGCACTCGAAAAATACGTCGACAGCCTCTCCACACCCGAATCGGAACTGCTGCGGGCGCTCGATCACGAGACTCACATGCAGACGATCCAGCCGCGGATGCTCTCGGGACACATCCAGGGAAAACTGCTCGAAATGTTCGTGCGGATGCTCCGTCCGCACAGCATCCTCGAAATCGGCACCTTCACGGGTTACTCGGCGCTCTCGATGGCCGCCGGACTCGGCGAGGAGGCCACGCTCGACACGATCGAGGTGGACGACGAACTGGAAGAGCTGGCGCAGCGTTTCTTCGACCGCTCGCCCTGCGGCGGGAAGATCCGGCTCCACATCGGTTCGGCGCTCGACATCGCCCCGACGCTGGGCGGTCCGTTCGATCTGGTCTTCATCGACGGCGACAAACGCGAATATCCCGCCTACTACCGGATGCTCATGGGCGACGACACGGGGCGGCCGCTCGTGGAAAGCGGCGCTTTCCTGCTGGCGGACAACATCCTCTGGTCGGGCAAGGTGGTAGCGCCCGTCGCCCGCAACGACCTGCACACGCAGCGCATCCTCGAATTCAACCGCACGGTGGCCGACGACCCGCGCGTGGAGAACGTGATCGTGCCGCTGCGCGACGGCCTGAATCTGATACGGGTGAAATAAACATCCGAAGGAAACGATAAAAATCGGCCTTTTTGTTGCATTTTCGGGTTTTAGTTTCTAACTTTACTCGAACCTAAAACCCTCAACCATGAAAACCTACCCGTTTCTGGCAGTTTTCATCTGCCTCTGCGTGAACACCGCGGCGCAGGAGTACAGTTTCGCGACTCGAAAGTACATATAAAAAGTGTTTGAGAGAAGAATGAGGAAAGTTTACTGGTTATCAGTTACTTTCCTCATTTTGGTTAAAAGTGGCGAGGACAGACGAAGACAGGAATACGACAAGATGAGACAGAGGAACGTTACCTATCCGTAACCTATACCCCCAATGGTGAATGTTGAGGTTCGGAAGAATAAGGAAGGTTACGAATTGAATTTGAATACTCTGATTTATAGTGAGTTACTAGTGAGTAACGTAAGATTTTTGGTTACGAACCAAATTTGCCGTGTTCTGCAGTGAAATGCGTAGCAAGAAAAGACTCTTCATGTATTAATTTTGAACGCAAAAAAGAATGACGTTATGAAGAGTACATTTTCAATTATCTTCTACCTCAAAAGACAGGTAGTAAAGAAAGATGGTACTGTTCCAGTTATGGGACGTATCACAGTGGACGGAACACAGGCGCAGTTCAGTTGCAAGACAACTGCCAATCCAGATTTGTGGGACACCAAGGGCGGACGCATGATAGGTAAGAGTATGCAGGCTTTGGAAGTGAACCGCAAATTGGACAAGATGCGTGTGAGTATCAGTAAGCATTATCAGGAGATTATGGACAGGGACAACTTCGTCACTGCCGACAAGGTGAAGAACGCCTTTCTTGGCTTGGAGTATCGTTGCCATACACTGATGAAAGTCTATTCTCAAAGCCGTGATGAAATGGAAAAGCAATATAAGGCTGGCATGAAATCTTTGAGTACATACACGAAGTATAGAATTGGGCGTGCCTACGTGGGCGAGTTCTTGCAGGCGCATTACCATGTGAAGGATATTGCTCTGAAAGAGTTATCGCTGCCTTTTATCACAGACTACGAGACTTTTCTCAGAACCGACAAGCACTTGAAGATAAACTCTGCGATGGTGTTTGTCCGCAATCTCCGTGCAATGGTATTCCGTGCCATAGATAATGAATGGCTTGTAAAAGACCCATTCAGACGATATGAGTACAAGGAAGAAGAGACCACAAGAGAATTTCTGAGCAAAGAAGAGATTCATCTGTTGATGGAGACACCTATCACAAGAAAGAAGATGAGCATGGTGCGTGACTTGTTCCTGTTCTGTTGTTTTACAGGTCTCGCTTTCATTGATCTGTACAACTTGAAGGAAGAGAACATCAAGGAATTTTTCGATGAAGGTGAATGGATTGTTATCCATCGACAGAAGACAGGAACGGAAGCCAACATCAAGCTGCTTGACTATCCCAAGCAGATTATGGAAAAATATCGTGGATTGTGTGAAGACGGTAGGGTGTTTCCAGTACCCAACTACAAAAGTTGTATGGATTCGCTCAAAAGACTGGGAAAGAAATGTGGTATCACCAAGCCGCTTTCCTGGCACATGAGCCGTCATTCGTTCGCAACCTCGGTTTGCCTCTCCAACGGAGTTCCAATAGAAACCGTGAGTTCAATGCTTGGTCACAAGAACATAAAGACAACCCAGGTGTATGCCAAGATTACCAAGGAAAAATTGAGCAAAGACGTGGAAAAGTTGTCTCAGCAAATAAATAACATTGAGGAATTCACGTTTGGAAATGTTTGCAACGATAATACTAACACTATAAATGGCAGAGTATGAAACGACAAGTGATAACAATACAAGAAGATATGGTCATCTACGCCCCACATCATGGTGAGGTGTGGATGACAGTTTGGGAGATTGCCGAACTGTTGAATGTAACAGGGACAGCAGTGAAGAATACCATCAAGCGCATTTGGAAACAAAGTGGGCTGAAAGACTTCCAGCATTCGCAATACATCAAACTTGAAAATGGATATTCTGCGAATGTCTATGATATGGAAGTGATTATCGCCATAGCACTTCAAATGGATACATATCAAGCCTTGTTGTTCAGACAATGGCTTATCAGTAAGGTTGTGAACCGCAAGGTGTGCCAAGCAGAGCAAGTAAAAAACGAGTATCCGATGATTATTGTAATGAACGGAACGATGCCAAGAGATGCTAGTTAGAATCTTTCATCTTTTTAATAAGATTTAATAGCGTACAGAGAGAACGATTTTTGTCGTTGTACACTGTACGCTATTTTTGTTTCGCAATCTTACTGATTGTTTGTAATGTTCTGATAATCAATGCTAATCCGAATGACAAAATGGCAAAAGAAACAAATTAGGAACAACAAAATCCCGTAACCCCAAAATGAAATTATGAGAAAACAAAAATTAACACGGATAACGCGGAATTTTTCCGATTTTGATATTCATAAATCAACTCCAAAAGAAGAAAATTATAAGTAGGCACATCTGTTTTCATTTTAATAGAATATAGTGGTATGCAAGATGAAGATGGGACGAGTCACTGTAAATCATGCAAAAATTAGCAAAATTTCTAATTAGGCAAATTATTTGCCGATTTTTATAATGATTTTCGGATAAACAAACGATATTTGGAGGAAAATGAGTATCTTTAAGTACGGAAAAATCACGCCCGACGAACTCCGCATGACCCTCTACGAACCCGAACCCGATGCCCCGGCCGTCTTCATCTACGACGATACGGACATCCACTACTCCTTCGGCAATTCGATCCAGCTGCTGTGTTATCGTACGGTCAAGATCAAGGTATTCAAGGACGAAGGCGTGAAGTGGGGCGACGTGGCGATCGACTTCGGCAACTACCAGCTGTCGAAAGAGGTCGTCTCCCGCATCGACGCCGCAGCCTACAATCTCGTGGACGGCAAAACGGTCAAGACGCAGCTCAAACGGCAGAATATCTTCGAGGAGGTGCTCGACGAACACACGAAACGGCTGAAATTCTCGATCCCCGAAGTCAGGGCCGGAACGGTGATCGAATACCGCTACCTGCTCACGTCGGACTTCATCGGGCAGATTCCGGACGTCGACGTCCAGCACGCAATACCGGTCGTACGCAGCACGGCGCAGATCTCGATCCCCGAATATTTCACCCACCATATCCACACGCGGGGGTATCTGACGCTGCCGGTCAAAAAGGAGCTGGAAAACGGCGGAGCGGCCGGCTTCTCCGGATTCAGTTATACCAATACCAAATACATCTGCAACATCGATCGGGTGCCCTCGCTCCGCAAAGAGCCGTACGTCTGGCATCTGGACGACTTCCGCGCAGGGCTCGAATTCGAGATCAACGGACTCGAAATCCCCGGCAGCCTCTACAAGAGCTTCACCCGGACGTGGGCCGACGTCTACGAATCGCTCGACCGGTCGGAGTTCGGGCGTTACACCGACATCCGCAATCCCTTCAAGGACGAAGTGGCGGCCATCGTGGCACGAAACGCCGACGACGAGCGCCGGCAGCTGCACGAAATCCTCAAATTCGTGCAGTCCCGCATCGCATGGGACGGAACCTACCGGCTGACACCCGAGAGTTCGCCCCATGCGGCCGTAGACAAGGGACGCGGCGACAGCGGGTCGATCAACTTCATCCTCGCCGCCGCCCTGCGCGACGCCGGATTCAAACCGGAAATCATCCTGCTCAATCCCCGCTCCGCAGGACGGCTTCCGCTGACCCACGCCACCGACCGCATCCGCACCTTCGTATTGCGGACGAAGCTCAAAAGCGGGGAGACGGTCTACCTCGATGCCACCGACCTCCACTCGGACGTCAACGTCCTGCCCACGCAGCTGCTCGTCGACCACGCCAGACTTTACAGTCCGGAACATCCTTTCGAAAACTGGATCAACCTCTCCTCACCGGCGCAGAGCGTCGTCCTGTCGCAGATCACGGCCCGTCTGACGGAAGAGGGGGAGTTGGAATGCACCGAAACGGACACCGAAACCAATCAGGCGGCCTACGACCTGAGCCGCCGTTACAGCCGCAGCGAAAACCACGACACGTTCGTACAGGAATACGAGCAGCGGGCCGGCATCACGATCTCGGAGCTGGCGGTCGATGGGCTCAATACGGCCAAAGCACGCATGAAGCTGAGCTTCCGCAAGCCGGTCGATTCGGGCGGCGACTTCCTCTATATCTGTCCCACGATCGTCCCCTTCATCGAGAAGAACCCCTTCACCAGTCAGAAGCGCCAGTTGCCCGTGGAGTTCTCGTATCCATACCGCTACCGCATCATCGTTTCGCTGATGCTGCCCGAAGGCTACACCGTAGAGGAACTGCCCAAATCGCAACGCCTGTCCGCCTGCGACGAAGGCATCGCCTGCACGATGCAGGTGCAGCAACAGGGAGCGCTGGTGCAATGCCTGTTCGAATTCGACCTGTCGCGCATCATCTTCCCCGCCACCGAATACACCGACCTGAGCGCATTCTACGGATTCGTCATGGACATGTGCAACAGCCGGATCGTCCTTAAAAAATCATAGCCCATGCGCAGTCGTTTATTACCGTGTCTTCTGCTCACACTGGGCAGCACGGTCGCTGGCACGGCGCAGGAGTACTCCGTCGCAACGCTCGCCGACTCGCTGCGGCAAAACGCTCAGGCAGTCGTCCGGCTCTACGAAACCGATTTCCAATACAATTCGCCCTCCTCGGCGACGGCACGGCACGACATCGTCGTCACGCTGCTGGACCGCAGGGGAGCCAAACATGCCGACCTGGTCTGCTACGTGGACATGTTCAGTTCGCTGAAAAGCTTCTCCGCAGAGATCTGCGACGCCTCCGGCCGCGTGATCCGCAAACTCGGCAAAGGCGACCTGAACTATACCGAATATTCCCAGCATCTGGCCGACGATGCGGCCTACTACTGGCTCGAACCGCCGTTATCGGTCTTCCCATGTACCGTCCACTACCGCTACGAGACGGCGCACAAGAACGGCATGTTCGGCGCGCTGCGTTTCGTCCCGCTGTCGACCGACATCGGCGTAGCACTGGAAAAGGCGCGTTTCCGGCTGTCGACCCCTGCCGGCTATGCGTTCAACTGCCGATGCACGCCCTTCCCTGTCGAACCCGTGCGGCATACGGATCGCGGCCGCGACAACTACGAATGGACATTCCCGTCCCGCACGGCCGTGCTTGACGAACCGCTGATTCCGCCCGCCCGCGAACGGCTGCCGATCCTCTACTTCGCGCCGTCGGAGTTCACCTACGACAAAACGCAGGGGAATATGCAGGACTGGCCCCGTTTCGGCGTCTGGATGGACGGACTGCTCGCGGGCCGCGGGCAGTTGCCGCTCGCGTTGCAGACCGAGGTGCACGCCCTGACCGACACGATCCCCGACAAACGGGGAAAAATCGAGGCGCTCTACCGCTATCTGGGACGCACGACTCGCTACGTGAGCATCCAGTTGGGCATCGGGGGCTGGCAGCCGATGGACGCCGCAACGGTCTATGCGAATAAATTCGGCGACTGCAAGGCGCTCTCCAACTACCTGCACGCGATGCTGGCCGCCTGCGACATCGAGTCGTTCTACACCATCATCCACACGCAGAACAAGCATATCCCGCGCGATTTCGCCACACCGGCCATCGCCAACCACGCCATTCTGGGCGTGCCGTGCCAGCGGGACACGCTGTGGCTGGAATGCACCAATACCGACGTTCCCTTCGGCTATGTACATCAGTCGATCGCCGGTCACGACGCCGTGATCTGCCACGACGGCAAGGCCGAAGTCGTCACGCTGCCCGCCTACGCCGACTCGCTCAACACCGAATGCCAGCGCATCGACGTCCGGCTCGACGAGGCGGGCAATGCCAGCCTCTCGCTGTCGAGCGTCAGTCGGGCGCGGCAATACGAGTGGACTCGGCCGATACTGGATCTGGCGCGCGACAAGCAAGCCGATTTCCTGCGCAGGTCGTTCCAACTGCCGCTGGCGCAGGTCGATTCGCTGCGCTGCGAGGAGGTGCTGGACAAGCCGCTTCCCGAGATGCACATCCGCGCCTCGATCACCGCGCTGCGCTATGCCAACAAGACCGGCTCGCGCCTGTTCGTCCCCGTAGCACCGCTGCGTTCGGGGCCGGGCCGCTTTACGACCGAACGCAGGCACGACCTGTGGATCGACAAGGGGTATTGCGATACCGATTCGCTTACGCTGCATCTGCCGGAGGGGTACGTCGTCGAAGCGCTTCCGAAATCCGTAACGATAGAAAACCGCTTCGGAAAGATCGCATTCGAGGCCTTGTGCAGCGGCGACAGATTGCACATCCGCATCCGCCTGCTGCGCCGTTCGGGCCGTTACCCGCAAAGCGAGTATGCAGCCTTCCGCGAATTCATGCAGGCCGTCGACCGCGTCTATTCGGCCAAAATCGTCCTGCGCAAGGTATAAACGATCGGTCGGCGACACCCGAAAGGGTAGTCGCCGACCGACTGAAAGGAGCGGCCGAAACCGGCCGCCGTATCCCGAAACCTACAATTTCGGGTTGTTCCGATGACGCTCCGCATCGCGGGCGCTCTTCTTGGCGAAATTCGCTTCGACGGCCCGGGTCAGATCGACCCCCGTCTGGTTGGCCAGACAAACCAGCACCCACAGCACGTCGGCCATTTCGTCGGCGAGATTCTCCTTCTCGCCGGCCTTGAACGACTGGTCGCCGTACTTGCGCGCCATGACGCGCGCCAACTCCCCGACCTCCTCCGTAAGAACCGCCATATTGGTCAGTTCGCTGAAATAACGCACGCCGTACTCCTTGATCCACGTATCGACGCGCTGCTGCAATTCACTCAACTCCATATCCGTACAGAAAAAAAGGGTCCTTCCGGCAGACGCGGATTTCCGAACGTTTCCGTCAAACCGGCAGGGCAGAGCCGCACCGGCGCAGGAGATTCCCTGACGGGAAGACGAACGCCGGAATCAGACGGTTTCACCCCGCCGCACGGTGCGGCAAGGGTGAAATCCGGCTCCGGAGACCCGTCGGTCCGCCCGTATCAAACGAGCTTCAATTCCTTTTTAATCGTCTCGATCTTGGCGTCCAGCCCGACCTCCACACGGTCGAAATCGGCCACCGATTCCAACTCGGCGCGCACGCCGAAGTAGAACTTGATCTTCGGCTCGGTTCCCGACGGACGCACCGAAACCACCGTCCCGTCGGCGGCGAACCACTGCAACACGTTGGACGCCTCCTCCTCGATCGGGGTTTTGGCCCCCGTCCTGACATCGGTCGATTCGAGCAGTTTGAAGTCGTTGATCTTCACCACGGGCGAACCTGCAATCTCCCTGGGGGGATCGGCGCGGTAGTCGACCATCATCTGCTGAATCTCGGCAGCGCCCTCCATGCCCTTGCGGACGACCGACACGAGCCCTTCGCGGAAGAAACCGAACTCCACGTAGAGCTTCTGCAACCACTCGTAGAGCGTCAATCCCATCGTATCCCTCGTCCACGCAGCAGCTTCGGCCACCAGCGAGCAGGCCGATACGGCGTCCTTGTCGCGCACGAAATCGCCGGCCAGATAGCCGAACGACTCCTCGCCGCCGCCGATGTAGGTAGCCTTGCCTTCGTTGTTGCGGATGATGCGGGCGATGTATTTGAAGCCCGTGAGACAGTCGTAGCACTTCACGCCGAAATGCGCCGCCATGACGTTGGGCATCTGCGAGGTGACGATCGTCTTGACCACGAACTCCTTGCCGTCGAGGCGCCCCAGCTCCGACCAGCGCGTCAACTGATAGGCCATGATGAGCGACAAGGTCTGGTTGCCGTTCAGCAGAACGTATTCTCCCTTGGCGTTGCGCAGCGCGACGCCGATACGATCCGAATCGGGATCGGTGGCCAGCACCAGATCGGCGCCCAGCCGCGAACCCAGCTCGATGGCCTTGGCCATCGTCTTGCGCTCTTCGGGATTGGGGGATTCGACGGTGGGGAAGTTGCCGTCGATGACCGCCTGCTCCTCGACCAGCGAGACGTTCGTGAAGCCCCACTTGCGCAGCGATGCCGGCACGAGCCGCACGCCGGCGCCGTGCAGCGGCGTATAGGCGATCTTCATGTCGTGGAACTTGCCGACGCTTTCGGGCGAGAGCGACAGCGTATGCACCTTATTTAAGTAGATCTCGTCGAACTCCTCGCCCAGCAGCGTGATGTTGCCCGGATTGGCACCCGTGAGGATCTGGTCGATCGAGGTGATCTTCTCCACCTCGGCGATGATGTTGCGGTCGTGCGGGGCCGTTACCTGCGAACCGTCCGTCCAATAGGCCTTGTAGCCGTTGTACTCCTTGGGATTGTGCGAAGCGGTGACCACGACCCCCGAATGGCATTTCAGTTCGCGGATGGCGAAACTCAACTCGGGAGTGGGGCGCAGCTTGTCGAACAGAAAGACCGTAAATCCGTTCGAAGCGAAGATGTCGGCCACACGCTCGGCGAACATCCGCGAATTGTTGCGCGAATCGTGGCCGATCGCCACGCGGATCCGCTCGCCCGCGAAATTCTTTTTCAGGTAGTTGGCGAGCCCCTGCGTGGCCATGCCCACCGTATAGACGTTCATGCGGTTGGTACCCACGCCCATGATGCCGCGCAGGCCGCCCGTACCGAATTCCAGATCCTTGTAAAAGCTCTCGGTCAACTCCTTCCTATCGTGATCCATCAGATAGCGCACCTGCTTTTTGGTCGCTTCGTCGTAGTCGCCGTCGAGCCATTTCTGCGCTTTCGACAGGACCAGCTGCTCTAATTCGTTTGCCATAAATTATTAGTTTTATTTATAAAAAACAACGATTCATCATTTTAATACTATACGCAAATATACACAAAAAATTCCGAATATTCACTATCAACCAGTTAAAAAACGAGGCTCCGAAAACCCTTATTTTGCTATATATAAAAAATCCGAAAAAGCAACCGAAAACAGAAGATATTTTCACAAATTTATTCACACCTTTGTAAGGCCAAAAAGTACGGGTCTCCGATTCGTTCCTCAGGCAAAAATTCAATCAGACAAAAAAGACTCGCATTGGCGCATGTTCAATAACTCGCAGACATACAGCGATATATGGCAGCTTTGCCTGAACCGGATCAAGGAGCAGACCTCCGCCGAGGAGTTCGCCAAATGGTTCCAGCCCATCGTCCCGCTCGAATTCGACGGAACGACGCTGCGTCTGCGCGTGCCCAACGCCAGCTACGTCTACCAGATCGAGAAAAACTACATCCCGTTCCTGCGTCCGATCATCTCGCAGCTCTACGGCCAGCAGACGCGGCTCCACTACGCCGTGCCCAAAGCCGAGGCGCCGAAACTGGACACTGAAACCGATTCGACGGCCATCTCGCGCTTCGCTACGCAGAACGACACGGCAAATATAAAAAATCCTTTCATCATTCCCGGCCTCAAAAGGGTGCGAATCGACCCGCAGCTCAATCCGAACTACACCTTCTCGACCTTCATCGAGGGGGAGTGCAACCGGCTGGCGCGGTCGGCCGGCATGTCGGTGGCGGTGAATCCCGGCACGACGCCGTTCAACCCTTTGTATATATACGGCGATTCGGGATTGGGAAAGACCCACATCGCACAATCGATCGGCCACGAAGTGTTGCAGCGTCATCCCGAGCTGCAAGTGCTCTACGTGTCGATGAACAAATTCCAGGCCCAGTTCCAGACGGCGCACAAACGCGGCGAAATTCCCGATTTCATCCACTTCTATCAGATGATCGACGTGCTCATCATCGACGACATCCAGGAGCTGACCGGAAAGCCGGGTACGCAGAACGTCTTCTTCAACATCTTCAACCACCTGCACCTGTCGGGCAAGCAGTTGATCCTCACGTCGGATAAGCCGCCCGTCGAATTGAAGGACATCGAGGACCGTCTGCTGACGCGTTTCAAGTGGGGGCTTTCCACCCAGCTCAACCAGCCCGACCACGACACGAAGGTGAAGATCATCCGCGCCAAGGCGCAGAAGATGAGCGCGCAGATCTCGGAAGAGATCGTGCAGTTCCTCGCCGACAACATCTCGGCCAACGTGCGCGAGATCGAAGGCGCGCTGTCGTCGCTGGTGGCCAACGCGTCGTTCCTCGGACGGAAGATCACCACGTCGCTGGCCAAAGAGATTCTCAAAGCCTACGTGCAGCTCTATCAGAAGGAGATTACGATCGAACACATCATCGAGGTGGTATGCGGCTACCTGGCCCTCGATCCCGAACGGTTCAACTCTCCGGAGCGGACGCGCGAGATCGCGCAGGCGCGGCAGATCGCCATGTATCTGGCCAAGCAGCATACCAAGGCGCCGCTGGCCACGATCGGCGCGGCCATCGGCGGCCGCAACCACGCCACCGTACTCCACTCGTGCAAGGCGGTGTCGAACCTGCTCGAAACCGACAAGGCGTTCCGCCGGCAGGTCGAGGAGATCGAAAAGCAGGTGTTGGCGTAACGCCCGCCCGACATATTATGCTACGGAAAACGCGACCTCGGGTCACGTTTTCCCGTTTCAGTTCCCGAACAAGCATGGACCAACCCAAACTCGAACGGCTGCTGCGGCTGATGAAGATGCTCACGGCCAACACCGAATACACGATCGACGACCTGGCCGAGCGGCTCATGATGTCGCGCCGCACCGTCTACCGCTACATCGACACCTTCCGCGAAGCGGGTTTCGTCATCAAAAAGAGCGGCGAACACATCCGGCTGGACAAGGAGTCGCCGCACTTCAAGGATATTTCGCAACTGATCCATTTCACCGAGGAGGAGGCCGTGATCCTCAAAAGCGCCATCGAAAACATCGACGACGACAACCTACTGAAACAGAACCTCAAACGCAAACTCTACTCGGTCTACGACAACCGCACGCTGGCCGACACGATCGTCAAGGGCCGGTTGTCGGGCATCGTTCACAATCTGGTCGGAGCGATCGCCGAAAAACGGCAGGTAGTGCTGCAAGCCTACCGCTCGGCACGCGGAGCCGCCGTGCGCGACCGCAGGGTAGAGCCGTTCGCCTTCACCACCAACTACGTCAACATCTGGTGCTACGACACGGAAGACGGCCTCTGCAAGCTCTTCAAAACCTCGCGCATCGGCGCCGTACTGCCGCTCGGCGACGAATGGGTGCACGAAGCGGAACACCGCGAAGGTTTCATGGACATCTTCCGCATGAACGGCCACGACCGGCACCGCATCCGCCTGCGGCTGGGGATGCTGGCGCACAACCTGCTCGTCGAGGAGTATCCGCTCGCCGAACGCGACCTCGCGCCCGACGGCGAGAGCCACTGGCTGCTGGAGACCGAAGTGGCGGGATTCGCCGGCGTCGCCCGTTTCGTCGCGGGACTGCTCGACGACGTGGAGATCGTCGACTCGCCCGAGCTGAAACGCTACGTGGCCGATTATTTCCGGCGCAACGCGGCGGTGATCGCCGACTGAATCCCTCCCCGAACAGCCCCTCCCGACAACATCAAAACGGACAATTCCGTAAAATGATTCCGATATTTTTTTTCTTGTGTCAAAACCTGACACGAAGGTTTCGTTCCTTTGCAGTATCGAAAAACCGAAAACTCAGAAAATCATGGGAACAGCCTACAAAATCAAGTGCAAACACTGCGGAACGGAGTTCCAGCACAGTGCATCGGCCTGCTACGGCCTCTATCAGGAGTGCGTCGGATGCGGTTCGTCGGTCGTCGAAACCGACATTCCGATCCGCTGCCCTTCGTGCCTGCACGTGCTCAACCGCACCGAGCAGGAGTTCAACGAACAGGTGGAAGTCGTCATGATGTGGGACTGACCTTCCCGAAAACGTCCCGAAAAGGCCCGAATCCGGCGCCGAACGCGCATTTTCCGAAAAATTTCACTATCTTTGACTTCGTCTTAGATACTCCGTCCCGGCATAACCAAGCTGACGCTTGCTTCTGCGCTCGACTTTCCGTATCTTTGACATCGTCTTGAACAATTAATTCGCATTACGAAAAAATGACGACGCTCCGAGTGGGGGATACGGCCCCCGATTTCACCTCCGTGACGCAGGACGGCCAGCCCTTTACGAAGGCCGACCTCATGGGACAACGCACGATACTCTATTTCTATCCCAAGGACAACACTTCGGGATGCACGCTCGAAGCCAAGAGCCTGCGCGACGGCAAGGCCGAACTGGCGGCCATGGGGTTCCGGATCGTCGGCGTCAGCCCCGACAGCGAACGTTCGCACCGGAATTTCTGCGCCAAACACGAACTGAACTTCACGCTGCTGGCCGACACCGACCACAGCGTTTGCGAGGCGTTCGGCGTCTGGGCCGAAAAGTCGATGTACGGCCGCAAGTACATGGGCGTGCTGCGCACGACCTTCGTCATCGACGCCGAGGGGCGCATCGAAAAGATTTTCACCAAGGTGGACACCAAGAACCACTATCGGCAGATCGCCGATGCTTACAAACAAGCAGAATAACAACGAACGATATGGCAGAAAAACCACAGGCAAACGCGGACAAGCTCAAAGTGCTTAGCGCGGTCATGGACAAAATCGAAAAGGATTTCGGCAAAGGGTCGATCATGCGCATGAACAGCAGCGAGATCGTCGACGTGCCGGTCATTCCCACGGGGTCGATCACGCTCGACATGGCGCTCGGCGTGGGCGGCTATCCCAAAGGACGTGTCATCGAGATCTACGGTCCCGAATCGTCGGGCAAGACGACGCTGGCGATCCATGCGATCGCCGAGGCGCAGAAGGCGGGCGGCATCGCGGCCTTCATCGACGCCGAGCACGCGTTCGACAGCTTCTACGCACAGAAACTCGGCGTGGACGTCGACAACCTGCTCATCTCGCAGCCCGACAACGGCGAGCAGGCGCTCGAAATCGCCGACTCGCTGATCCGTTCGAGCGCGATCGACATCATCGTCATCGACTCGGTGGCGGCACTCACCCCCAAGGCCGAGATCGAAGGCGACATGGGCGACTCGAAAATGGGCCTGCAAGCGCGGCTTATGTCGCAGGCGCTGCGCAAGCTGACGGCCAGCATATCGAAGACCAAGACCGTCTGCATCTTCATCAACCAGCTGCGCGACAAGATCGGCGTGGTCTACGGCAATCCCGAAACCACGACCGGCGGCAACGCGCTGAAATTCTATGCCAGCGTGCGTATCGACATCCGCCGCATGTCGGTCATCAAGGACGGCGAGGAGCAGCTCGGAACCCGCACCAAAGTCAAGGTCGTGAAGAACAAGGTGGCACCCCCCTTCAAGAAGGCCGAGTTCGACATCATGTTCGGCGAGGGAATCTCCAAGATCGGCGAGATCATCGACCTCGGCGTGGATTACGGAGTCATCAAGAAGAGCGGTTCGTGGTTCTCCTACGGCGACCGCAAGCTCGGACAGGGCCGCGACGCGGTCAAGGAGCTCTTCAAGACCGATACGGCGCTCGCCGACGAAATCGAGACGAAAGTGCGCGAGGCGATGAAAGCGCCGCAGCAGAAGTAGCCCACCCGCCCGTCCGAAGCACTCCGGCTGGCGGCCGGAGCGCTTCGGCATACGGAGCGCAAACCGAAAACGAGGGATATGGATTACACGGCCGAAGACGAAAAAATCATCGAGGAGCGGTGGGAAGACCTGCTCCGTTCCTGTACCAAAATTTGCAGGAAAGATGAGGATTGGGACTTCATCAAGCGCGCCTTTTTCCTTGCGAAAGAGGCGCACGCCGGTGTGCGCCGCCGTTCGGGAGAACCCTATCTGTTGCACCCGATCGCCGTGGCGAAAATCGTCATCGAGGAGATCGGGCTGGGAGTCAAATCGGTCGTCGCATCGCTGCTGCACGACGTGGTGGAAGACACAGAATACACGGTCGAAGACATGGAGCGCATCTTCGGCCCGAAGATCGCCTCGATGGTCGACGGACTGACCAAGATGTCGGGCGTCTTCAACGCCGACACGTCGGAGCAGGCCGAATATTTCCGCAAGGTGCTGCTCACGCTCTCGGACGACGTGCGGGTAATCCTCATCAAGATCGCCGACCGGCTGCACAACATGCGCACGCTGGGCGCCATGCCCCTGAACAAGCAGATCAAGATCACCAGCGAGACGATCTACCTCTTCGCGCCGCTGGCGTACAGACTGGGGCTTTTCGCCATCAAAACCGAACTGGAAGACCTCTGCATGAAGTACCGTTTTCCGGAGCAGTACGAGGAGATCAGCCGCAAACTGGACGAGACGGAGGCGTCGCGCCAGGAGTTCATCGCACGCTTCAACGCTCCGATCGTCGAAGCGCTGCGGCACGACGGCATCAATTTCGAGATTTCGGCCCGTGTCAAGAGCATCTACTCGATCTGGATGAAGATGCAGCGCAAACAGATTCCTTTCGAAGAGGTCTACGATCTGTTCGCCATCCGCATCGTCTTCAAACCGCTGCCCTTCCCGTCGGAAAAGACGCAGTGTTACCAGATCTATGCTACGATCACGGACATCTACACGCCCAAGCCCGACCGCCTGCGCGACTGGATCAACACCCCGAAAGCCAACGGTTACGAGGCGCTGCACTCGACGGTGATGAGCCCCGACGGCGTATGGGTAGAGGTGCAGATCCGCACGCAGCGCATGGACGACATCGCCGAAAGGGGAGTGGCCGCCCACTGGAAGTACAAGCAGGAGACCATTTCGCAGAACGAGGACGAGCTGGACAAGTGGCTCAAAAAGATCCGCGATGCGCTCAACTCGCCGACGGAAAACGCCGTCGACTTTCTGGATAACTTCAAGCTGTCGCTCTACACCTCCGAAATCGTCGTCTTCACACCGAAAGGCGAGCCTCGCCGGCTGCCCTTCGGCGCCACGGCGCTCGATTTCGCCTACGACATCCACACCAACGTCGGCAACAAGGCGATCGGCGCGAAGATCAACCATAAGCTCGAACCCGTCACGACGCAGATTTCGAGCGGCGATCAGATCGAGATCATCACGGCCGACAACGCACGTCCCAAAGCCGAATGGCTCGACCTGGTGACGACGAGCAAGGCCAAGCAATCGATCAAGAACTTCCTCAAACGCGAACAGCAGAACAACATCGAACGGGGTATGGCGACGCTCACCGAGCGGCTCGCCAAACTCAATATCAACCTTTCGGGACGTGTACTGCGCAAGTTGGTTCCGGCATACGAATGCGCGACCAAGGAGGAGTTTTACAGCAAAATCGGTGCAGGCATCATCCGGCTGGACGATATAGAGAAGCATCTGAAAGTCAACTCGGCGAGCAAGATCCTGAAATTCTGGACGCTGTTCATCCCCAAAAAGGCGAAGCCGGAGAGCGAGGACGACGAGACGCCGGCGATCGACGAGGCGGCGGACGACACGTCGCCGGAATTCGTCGTCGCCGAGTGCTGCAAACCCATTCCGGGCGACAAGGTCGTGGGATTCCGCGATCCGCAGTCGGGCAAGATCATCGTCCACAAGGCCACCTGCGAGGAGCTGAACCGGCTCGCATCGCAGTTCGGGCGCAACATCATCAAGGACGAGATCAAGTGGTCGCAGCACAAGGCCGTCTCCTACCTTTCGACCATCGAGTTGCGCGGTATCGACCGCACGGGCATTCTGCTGGATCTGGCCAACGTCATCAGCCGCGATTTCAGCATCAACATCCGCGAAATAGGCATCCAGAGCCACGACGGCATTTTCGAAGGAACCCTGAGCCTCTACGTCAAAAATGCGGAGAGCCTGAGCGTCGTCCTCGAGAATCTCCGCAAAATAAAGGGCATGGAGAGCGTGAAACGAAACTTATAAGGAGGGAAAATCATGGATATTACCGTTTTAATCTGGGTGGCCATTATCATTCTCTGGAGCGTGAAAACGGCTTCGGATCAGAAGAAGCGTACACAACGGCAGGAGCGGCAGGCCGACGATACGGACGAAAGGGTAGCGCCCCCGGTCGAGATGGAGCCCCGTCCTGCACGACATGCGAGGCGTCCGGCCGAACAGGAGGCCCGGCGCGACGCGAGGGTAGAGGAAGCTGCCTCCGAACCGCTCGTCGTCGAGGCGGTATCGCTCGAAACGTTCGACGACGAAGCATCCGCCGCCGACACGATTCCCGCCCCAATCGCAACGCACGACGTCAGGCAGGAGACACCCGAAGAGAAGCGTCCGACATGCCCCGCGGCAACGGACGGCCCGCTCGGAGAGCCATTCGATCTGCGGCGTGCGGTCATCTATTCCGAAATACTGAAACCCAAATTCGAAGAATAAAAACAACTGCATCATGGCATCGATTTTTTCACGCATCATCGCCGGAGAGATTCCGTCGTACAAAGTCGCCGAAGATGCGAATTACTACGCATTTCTCGACATCAACCCCCTGACCGAAGGACATACGCTCGTCGTGCCCAAGAAAGAGGTCGATTACATTTTCGATCTGGACGATCAAACGCTCGCCGGCATGATGCTCTTCGCCAAGAAAATCGCCCGCAGGATCGAACGGCAGATCGACTGCAAACGGGTGGCGGTCGTCGTGCTGGGATTGGAGGTTCCCCATGCGCACATCCATCTGATCCCGATCAAAAGCGAAAGCGACGTCGACTTCCGGCGTGAGAAACTCTCCCTGACGCCCGAAGAGTTTCAGGCGATCGCCGCCAAATTGAACCGATAGGAAATCGCGGCATACTTCATAAAGGCGCCGGTCTTGACCGAAAAACTTCCTTTCCCAGGAACGTTTTCGTTAAGCCAAATGAGCAGAGCCGCGCTTGCGCGAGTTATGTCATGGCGAGAAAACGTCTGTTGAAAACGAAGCTTTTTTACAGATCCGCCCGAATTTCTCTGCCTTTTCCATTCTGCACATCGCCCCTCCCCGGTCCTGATCGAATCGCTGGGAAGCGTCCTGCTTTTCTCCGCGACGGCACACCGTCACCCGTACACCCCGGCGCAGGAGCCTCGCACAGAGCACCTTCGTCTTGAAATATCACGTAAACCGACGGTTTCCGCCATGCACGACCAGCATCGGACGGCACGATACCTAAAAATTCCGAAACGGATTTTCGTTTTTTCAGCAAAACAGGGATTTGCTCTTTTCCGAAGATAGGCGGCCCCAAGCTCCACGACATCGACTGAAACCGCTTGCGTGTCCACCGCACAAACAGCAGGAAACCGAGCGCAGCGAACGCAAAGCCTCCCGGCACCTCCGACCGGAGAACAGCAAAGAATCCAACAGCGCGATCATCTCGATATTCCGCTTTTGCGACACAAACAAATGCGCCGGATCGGGCAGTCCGATAATGCCAGTAAGCAGCATCCACATCCACACCCACACCCACACCCACACCCACACCCACACCCACACCCACACCCACACCCGCACACCCGCACACCCGCACACCCGCACTGCCTACGTTCGCACAATCGTTCCGGGCGTTTCATCTTCCCATGCCTGCTCTGTTTCCCTCTACGACAATACGGAGTTACCGTTGCCCGCAACCAATATTCGAAAATAAACGGATTCGGCCGGCCGGTCGGAAATATCCGGAGAATCGAACAGCGACGTAGCATTTACACGCTATCAAATATGTAAATTTTGACACTTCTGTTTTTCCTGTATCCGGCACGTCCGAGCATCCCCGCAACGAACCGAATCCGGCGACGTCAAACCAATAGGGTATTTTCCCCGAATCGAACTTCGTGCGAACAAACCTTCCCGAAGAAATCAACAGCGCACTTTACCTTCAATCGACACGTTTCGCATTCCGGAGGTTCCCCAAAACCGTCGGTCGAGCTCCGTCAAAAAAAGGGTAACTCCGAATATCGCTCCATTTTTTCGCATCCAGCGGGAATTCGATCGGAACCAGGCAGGATTTCGCTGCCGGAAACCGACTTTTCAAGAATCAAAATAGGAGCAAACCGCCTGTTTTCTCCGCCTCAAACACCCGAATCAGCGCTGAACGATCGAAAAATCATACGAGCTGAAAAGGTCATGAATACCTCGGATTACAAAAATATAGATACCTTATAAATAAATAGATAAGTGGATATGAAAGAATTATCAACAATCTGTTTTTAACATAATGTATACAACCGGAAAGGTATGGTAATTTTTAGAGAAGACAAGAGGCGAGAAATCATATTTTTCATTGAAAATAGTCACGAAAGGGTAGTATATTTACTTTTGTAAATAATTCCAAGTGAATCCAACGCCTTCTTTATTTACTTTTGTAAACACGGATCGGAAAATCAGGTGTTCATAATTCATAATCTGTAAAACATCGTTAAAACACATTCACGATTGACTATCCCTCGGATCTCACTAGGTGCAAATATTGAATATTCAAATTTATATTATTAAATATCAAATGATTATACGATTTATATTCACTATAAGATTCCATATATTGGAGTAAAACCAGCGTACGACGAAGGATTCTCATTACAGAAGATTATATAAGTATAAAATTGCAGAAAATCATATATTTACTATATTCTATCTAAATATAATTAGTAAGTGAAAAGAAAATCGTGTTTTTACAGTTTTAATTTGTTTACAATTGTAAACAAATTCTTCCGTTGTTAATTATTTACATTTTTGAATTTCGCTTGTTTTACAAAATAAAAATGTTTATATTTGTAAAAAATCAGGGAATATGGGAGAAAAATTGTTGAGACTGATGAAAAGCGAAGGATTGACTTCAAGCCGCCTTGCGGAAATTCTGGGGACAGGCGCTTCCAATATCTCCCATATCATCTCCGGACGCAGCAAACCGGGATACGATCTGCTGCGAAAAATTCTGCTCAGTTTCCCGCAGATCAACCCTGATTGGTTGCTGCTCGACGACGAAACAATGTACCGCTCGGATGAAACTCCGATCAGGGAACAACCCGTTTCGCCCGACCTTTTTACGGCAGAATCCGCAACTTCCGAACATCCTTCCGGTTCCCCTTACGAAACCGATATCGCCGGAAATACGGATACCGTCGACGCGGTCGATCCGCATCGGATCGCTTCCGGAGATTTTAGAAATATGACATCTTCTACTGTGCAACGAATCATTATCGTTTATTCCGATCGAACCTTCGAAAGTTTTACGCCGAAACAGGAATAAGAAACCTGACCGCAACTCCGTTCTCAAATTTGCCGGACACGGATAATCCAGACCTCAACCGGCGTTCCCATATCCGAACCTATCGAAGCAACGAATCCCGTCCGACACTTCGGACGCAGCCCCATTTCCCTGCCAACGGGCCACGATTCGTTTTTGCCAACTATCTTTTCCTCCCGTAAAATACGGTAGACGGAACCTTACCGGAATTAACATAATATAGACTCCAAAAAAACAGGTTCTTAGGAGTATTTTCGGTACCCCGGAATTTCTCCAAATTCCTTGGCCGCAATTATTTCTTAATAATGCATCGGCACGGCCAAAAAGAGTCGGCGAATCGCCAGACCTCCGGCGACTTCAAAACAGATCCATAGTGGTCCAGAGAAATATTATAATCCCGCATTTTATAAAACAGCAAATAATGGATTAATATTTATATTATGTTAAATTAAATATCGATCCGGCCAAAAGGACCATTCGAACGATCGGATACAGCTACCCCAACGGCGTATCAATCACTGAAATATCCCACCTTGTAATCCGAAAATGCACGATTCCATCGATTTCCCCACAGGAAAATGCGCAGTGAACCGGATTTTTCGCTACATTTGTTCTCATTCGCCGGAGCGGTTTTGCCGTCCGGAAACGACGATACATAACGACTATGAGAACCGCATATCTATATTTATTATTCCTGTCGCTTTTCGCAACAGGTTGTACGTCAAGCACCCGCCAGACAGACAAGGAGCGACTTTACGTCTCGATCCTGCCGCTGCGTTCGATCATCGAGCAGATCGTCGGAGACGACTTCAAAGTCGACGTATTGGTTCCGGCGGGCGCCAGCCCCGAAAGTTTCGAACCGACACCGCGCCAGTACGTTGCGCTGAACCGGTCGAAACTGGTCTTCAACGTCGGGCTTATCGACTTCGAACAAAATCTGTTACGCGATTTTCCCGATCGGGAGAAACTGGTCAACCTGAGCCGGGGCATTCGGCTGCTCGAAGGGAGTTGCGCACACGGACATACACACGAACCGACCGAAAAAGCACGCGCGTCCGAAGGGCACGCACACGGCATCGACCCTCACATCTGGACCTCGCCGCGCGCACTGAAACAGATGGCCGCCAACGCTTACGACGCGCTTCGCACATCGTTTCCCGACTCGGTTCGTTATACGGAAAATTACGAAAAACTGCTCGTCCGCCTCGACTCGCTCGATACGGCCTGTGCCGAAGCGCTGCGGCAGGCGGACGTACACACGATCGTGATCTACCACCCCGCCCTCACCTACTATGCGGCGGACTACGGACTGGAACAGCTCGCCGTCGAACACGACGGAAAGGAGCCGTCGGCCCGTCACCTAGCGCGGCTGATCGAGGAGGCACGCAGGAAAAAGGTACGGCGCGTCTTCTATCAGGCGCAATACCCCGCGTCGACGGTCAAAGTCATCGCCGAAGATATCGGCGCCCGCAGCGTGAAGATCGATCCGCTGCGTGAAGATGTCATCGAAAACATCGGGGAAATCACCCGACAACTTACCTCCGGCAATGAGTAACGTATTGATCTCGGTGAGAGACCTCTCGGTCGCATACAAGGGGACGACGGCGCTGGATGAGGTGTCGCTGGATATTTTCGAGGACGATTTCCTGGGAGTCATCGGCCCCAACGGCGGAGGAAAGACATCGCTCGTACGTGCGATTCTGGGCAACATTCCCTACCGCGGAACGGTGAACTACGTTGCCGAACTTTTCCGCGGCAAAGAGCGTCTGATCGGGTATCTGCCCCAACAGAACGTTTTCGACAGGGCTTTCCCCATATCGGTTACGGAGACGGTTCTGTCGGGCTTGCAGGGACACAAGCGATTCCGGTCACGCTACACCGCCGAAGACCGCCGGCGGGCGCTGGAACTGCTCGAACGCACCGGCATCGCCGAAGTCGCCGGCCGAGCCATCGGCGAAATATCGGGAGGGCAGATGCAGCGGGCGCTTCTGTGCCGGGCGATCATCTCCGAGCCGCGGCTGCTGATCCTCGACGAACCGGCCAACTTCGTCGACAACCAGTTCGAAAACGAACTATACCGCATTCTCCAGGAGTTGAACCGCCGCATGGCCATCGTCATGGTGTCGCACGACGTGGGGACGATCTCCTCGGTGGTGAAGAGCATCGTCTGCGTCAACCGTCATGTTCACCGGCACGATTCGAACATCATCGACGAGGAGCAACTGCGCAACTACGGCTGCCCGATCCAGCTCATCTCGCACGGCGACGTACCGCACACCGTGTTGAGCCGCCACTAATCCATCAGCCGCCGCAGCCAGCCGAGCAGCCGCTTGGGATAAGGCGCATAACGCAGCGGCAGGTCGAAGCGTTTCGACCCCAGAAAATAAGAGCGGCAGTTGGAGAAGCACTCGAACGACGCCTCGCCGTGATAGCGTCCCATTCCGCTCGCACCGACCCCGCCGAAGGGCAGGCGACGACTCGACACCTGCATCACCACATCGTTGAACGCCACCCCGCCCGACGGCACCCGCTCGCACAGACGGCGGCCTTCGCGTTCGTCGCCGAAATAATAGAGTGCCAGCGGCCGGTCGGCGGCGAGCAGCGCATCGGCCGCCTCCGACAACTCCGCGAAGGTCAGCACGGGCAGCACCGGCGCAAAAATCTCTTCGCGCATAAGACGGCTCTGCGGGTCGGGATTCAGAACGATCGTCGGTGCGACATAGCGTTCCTCTTCGAGCACCTCGCCGCCGCAGACCGTCTCGCCTCCCGCCGTGGAGAGCAACTCCGCCACACGACGCGCATGGGCGCCGTCGACCATTCGGGGATAGTCGACCGCAAAGCGCGGATCGCTCCCCCATTGCCGCTCGACGGCCCGCTGCAACTCCACCAGCAGCCGGTCGCAAACCGATTCGTGCACCAGCAGGAAATCGGGGGCCACGCAGGTCTGACCGGCATTGAGGGTCTTCCCCCACACGATGCGCCGCGCAGCCAGCTTCAAATCGGCCTCCGCTCCCACGACGCAAGGACTTTTCCCGCCCAGTTCGAGCGTGACGGGCGTCAGGCGTTCGGCCGCACGCACCATGATCTCGCGGCCGAAAGTCCCTCCGCCCGTGTAGAAGATATGGTCGAACCGCTGCGTCAGCAACTCTTCCACAGCCTGCGGTGCGTGCGGCACCAGAGCGACCAGCTCCTCCGGAAAGCACTCGCCGACGATCTCCGACAGAACGGCCGCCGTGGCCGGAGCGCCCGGCGAAGGTTTCAGCACCACGCAGTTCCCTGCGGCCAACGCCCCGACGAGCGGCAGCAACGTCAGTTGCAGCGGGTAATTCCACGGCGCGACGACGAGCACCACGCCCAGCGGTTCGTAGCGCACACGGCTTCGCGCCGGCCAGGCGAAGAGCGGCGTCGGGACGCGGCGAGGCCGCATCCAGCATTTCAGGTTACGCAATGCGAAACGGATTTCGCCCGCGACGATGCCGATTTCGGTCATGTAACTCTCGACAGCCGATTTGCCCAGATCGGCGCGCAACGCACTGCACAGCACCTCTTCGTGCCGCCGCACCGACGCCTGCAACGCTTGCAGCGCCCGACGCCGCACCGCGATGTCGCGCGTGGCGCCCGTCTCGAAATAGGCCCGCTGGGCGGCTATCAACTTCGGAATATCCATAACAGTGTGGGATTATCGATTTTCAACCGACTCGATGCCGAGGCCGGCGATACACGAAAATACGCCCCCTCGATTGCAAGCGGCACGCCCCGGCGCACCGCGGAGGGATCGGCAGGGATACGAACGGGAGGAGACAGTCGCCTGTCGCCTCCCGCAAAATTTACCGAAAAAGGGCACTCCCCTACTTCTTCGCCTCGTTGATCTTGCTCAGCTCCTCGAACAATGCCTCGAACGACCGGACGATATCGGCACGCAGCGCAGCATAGTATTTGCGGACCAGCGATTTGTTGTGCGGTTCGGTGGGATTGCTGACCTTTGCGATCAACTCGTTGCGAAGGGCGACGGCCTTCTGCATCAGCTCGAAAATTTCCTGCTCCTTCGACGGCTGGAAGACAATGGCCATATCGCAGTCGAAAACCACCTCTTCCAGACGATAGTCGATCTCCTTCTTCAGCTCTCTTAAATTTGCCATAATAATCCTGATAGTTTGATATTTGGCGTAAAGATAATAAAAACCTCCGACAATCGCCACTTCGCCCGATGATTTTTCCGCACGAAACCGCCGGATCCGCCCGCAGGCGATCCGGCGACTCCGTCCGATCGGAGCTCGGCGTCGACGAGCAAGGGCGGAAAACGCCCGCCTGAAACGGACGGGCTACATCGTGCAGGTGCAATCGAACTCGTCCATATCGATAATCAGACCGTCGGGCTGATCGTCGACAAGGATGTAGGTCGCATGGATGACCGGCTCCACTTCGGGCAGCGGAATGGGCGTGCGCTCGGTGACGACGCTGCTCTTGTCGTAGGTGAAGGCCATCTCTACATGGCGCATCGGCGGCAGGATATGCCGGCGCATGTAATTCCACGCCGCAGGGAGCCGTTTGAGCCGCATCTCCTTGACCGTCGCCTTGTCGCTGCCGTTCAGGATTCGCAGCACCTCCTGCTTGGAGGGTATCGACGAAGCCTCCACGGCCGGAACCGCCGCCCGCCACTCGTCGACTACGGCCGATACGGTGACCGGATAGCTGGCCGAAAGGCGGTAGCGGGAATCGACGTAGTTCCGGAAATCGGTCGCGCGTTTGCGCGCCAGCCGCTCGTTGGGAGCATAGGGTCCGTCGGGCGAAGCGTAGCCGGTGATCGTCACGCCCGTCACCCGCAACGACTTATCCTGCGAAACCTTGTCGATAAAAGCCTGCAAATCGTCCAGCTGCCGCGCATTTCCGGCCAGAGTCGACGAGAGCTGCGCCACATCGACCTGATAACGCACCGCATAGTCGGAGTTGCGGTCGGCGTGCTGTTTCACCAGATACTTGCGCACCAGATAGGTACCGTCGACATCGGCCGACAGCAAAACGGTATCGGCCTGCGGACACGATGCCGGAGCCCCGCTTCGCTGCTGGGCATCGGCCGCAGCGCATACCGCAAAGGCACATACGAAAGTGGTAAAGATCCTTTTCACGTCATTAACGATTTATGAGTGGATAGTATGATTTCGCACCAATCCATTCAACAATCGCGCCGAAACGACGAAAAACGGCCCCTGAGCAGAGTCGAGGGCCGTCGATACGTTCTTTGCCGGCTGCACAGGCAGGCTGTCCGCCGCAGGCTACATCCGTTCGGGAACGTCGATCCCCAGCAGGCGCATCGCCAGCCGGATCACGCGCGCCACCTGCTCCGACAAACGCAGCCGCATGGCACGCACCGCAGCGTCTTCCTCGCGCAGGATCGAGTGATCGTGGTAGTAGGCGTTGTATTGTTTGGCCAACTCATAGGCGTATGCCGCGACGATCGAAGGAGCGAAATTCTCGGCAGCGGCCTTCACCACGTTGGGATAGTCCGCCAACTGCTTGACGAGCGCCACCTCTTCGGGCAGATAGGCCGCGGCCGACGCTTCGCCGCAGGCAATCCCCGCCTCCTGCGCCTTGCGCAGCACCGAACGGATGCGGGCGTGCGTATACTGGATGAAGGGACCGGTATTGCCGTTGAAATCGATCGATTCGCGCGGATCGAAGAGCATTGTCTTTTTAGGATCGACTTTGAGAATGAAATATTTGAGTGCACCCAGACCGACCATCCGCGAAATCGCAGCCGCCTCGTCCTCCGTGCAGTCGTCCAGCTTGCCCAGTTCGTCCGACATTTCGCGTGCCGTGCGCACCATGTCGTCGATCAGGTCGTCGGCGTCGACGACCGTCCCCTCGCGCGACTTCATCTTGCCGTTGGGCAGCTCCACCATCCCGTAGGAGAGGTGGGTGATATGGTCGCTCCAATCGTATCCCAGCTTTTTGAGCACCAGTTTCAATACCTGGAAATGGTAGTTCTGTTCGTTGCCCACCACGTAGATCATGTCGTCGAGATCGTTCTCCTCGAAACGGCGGTAGGCCGTCCCCAGATCCTGCGTCATGTAGACCGACGTTCCGTCGCCGCGCAGCAACAATTTCTGATCCAGGCCGTCGGCCGTAAGATCGATCCAGACCGAACCGTCCTCACGGCGGTAGAAAATCCCCATGTCCAGCCCCTTCTGCACGATGTCCTTGCCCAGCAGGTAGGTCTGCGACTCGTAGTAGACCTTGTCGAAATCGACGCCCAGCGCCTTGTAGGTAACGTCGAAACCGTCGTACACCCAGCCGTTCATCATCTCCCACAGTCCGTAGACCTCGGGATCCCTGGCCTCCCAGCGGCGCAGCATCTCCTGCGCTTCGAGCATCAGCGGCGCCCGCTTCTTCGCCTCCTCCTCCGACATGCCCGAGGCCGTCAGCTCCTTGACCTGGGCCTTGTAGTGCCTGTCGAACTCGACGTAGTATTTACCGACCAGATGGTCGCCCTTCATTCCCGACGAAGCGGGCGTTTCGCCTCCGCCGTAGCGCTTCCACGCCAGCATCGACTTGCAGATGTGGATGCCGCGGTCGTTGACCAGGTTGACCTTGATGACATTATGGCCGACGGCACGCAATATCTGCGCGACCGAATAGCCCAGCAGGTTGTTGCGGATATGCCCCAGATGGAGCGGCTTGTTGGTATTGGGCGACGAATACTCGATCATCACGTTGCGGCCCGTCGCCGGAGCCTGCCCGAACGCTCCGTCGGCTGCGATTTCGGCGAAACGGTCGGCCCAGAAGCCGTCCGAAAGAGCGAGGTTCAGGAATCCCTTGATGACGTTGAACGACTTCACCTCCGGCATATGCGCCGTAAGGTGCTCCCCTATCTCGGCGGCCGTCGCTTCGGGCGACTTGCGGCTTCGTCGCAGCAGCGGGAAAACGACCAGCGTATAATCGCCGTCGAATTCCTTGCGTGTCTTCTGAATCTGCAACTGCTCCTCCCCCAGCGGCCCGTAGAGCGCCTCGACCGAGCGGCTCACCGCCTCCGAAATAAAGTGATCGATATTCATTTTCCTCTGATGATTTGTTGATTTAGCCCTGCAAATTTAGCTTTTTTCGGTGAATAATCAATCGCCGGCAACAGATTCCGTACAATTCTCCCCGCAGCATTTCCCGCCATCCGAAATATTCATCTCCGGCCGACGTCTTAGATACTCCGTCCCGGCAGAATCAAGCTGACGCTTGCTTCTGCGCTCGACTTTTCGTACTTTGGCTGCGCCTTAGATACTCCGTCTCGGCAGAATCAAACATGCGTTTGCTTCTGCGCTCGACTTTTCGTATCTTTGCAAAATGATACGCTTCCGCACCGGACGGCCGACGCACCGGCGCAGGCGCATGAACCCGCCCGCGCATCCGGACAACGGCCGACGTACGGAACATACCGCATACATTCAATATGGAAATCGTCATCATCATCCTGCTGATCCTGCTCAACGGCATCTTCGCCATGTCGGAAATCGCACTGATCTCGGCCCGCCGTTCCAACCTCGAACTGCGTGCCCGGCAGGGAAACGCCGGCGCGCGGCGCGCGCTCCGGATCATCGAGGACCCCGACAAGTTCCTCTCGACCATCCAGATCGGCATCACGCTCATCGGCATCCTCACGGGTATCTACTCCGGCGATGCGCTGGCTGCGAAATTCGGCCGCGAACTCGCTCTGCTGGGTATTCCCCTGCGCACGGCGACGATCGCGGCCCAAGTGACGATCGTCGTCATCGTCACCTACCTGACGCTCATCTTCGGCGAACTCGTTCCCAAGCGTATCGGCATGAACACGGCCGAGAAGATCGCCTGCGCCGTCGCGCGACCGATGCGTGCACTCTCGGTGGCGGCCTCGCCGTTCGTATGGCTGCTTTCGCGCAGCACCGCGGCGATCACCCGACTGCTGGGCCTCAAAGAGTCGGACAACAAGGTGACCGAGGAGGAGATCCGTTCGATCATCCAGGAGAGCGTCGACGACGGCGAAGTGCGCGTGGTCGAACAGCAGATCGTCGGACGCGTCTTTTCGCTCGGCGACCGCGCGGTCGACTCGGTGATGACGCCCCGCAGTGAAATCGTCTGGATCGACATCGCCATGACGACCGACCAGATTCGC
>OODG01000332.1_pt1 | contig 33763 bp, 37 predicted proteins | sample 1671621 | NCBI WGS metagenome assembly OODG01 (sample SAMN06348175, study PRJEB24527) | human gut metagenome | biome: human gut; feature: ankylosing spondylitis patient; material: feces | host: Homo sapiens | place: China | collected 2015-10 | reverse complement strand
GATACTATTTCCATATTCATGTCATTTAGAGTTTGCCGCTGACGAGCGCATTCCTTTTCCGCAGCTTACTGCTTCAGCTCCACCACGGTTACTCCGTCTTCCCCCTCGCCGTAACGGCCCAGGCGAAAGCTCTTTACTCTTGGGTGGCGGCGCAGCTGCTGCTGGACCGCTTTGCGCAAGGCGCCGGTGCCTTTGCCGTGGATAATGGTCACCTCGTTAAGTTTACCCATGACGGCGTTGTCCAGGAACCGCTCTACGGCCAGCTCCGCCTCGTCGGTCATCATGCCCCGGAGATCGATCTCGTTGCAGGCGGCCCGGGCCCCTGCCAGGCGGATGGTAGTCTGGACCTGGCGCTGGATAGCCTTCTTCTCCTGGACCTCCGCCTCCTCCACCAGACGTACCTCGCTGGCCTTCACGGTGAGTTTCATATGTCCCGCCAGCAACAGCAAGCGGTCGCCGTTCACTGCGGTGACGGTAGCCTTGGTGCGGGTGCCCCCCAGCTCCACCAGATCGCCCACCTGAATGGGACGGCTGGGCGCAGGGATGGGCTCCTTCTCCTCCTTGAAATGAAGCGCCTCTTCCGCCTGATTCAGCTGGCCCCGAATGGCGGCCCTGGCGTCGTTGATATTCTGCCAGTCCGCCGCCTTTTCCTGCCGGCGGCGCAGCTGGTCCAGCTCTGCCATGACCTGGTCTGCCTGGGCTCTGGCCTCCCGGATAATCCGCCGGGCCTCGGCTTCGCCCCGGGTACGGGCGTTCTCCTTGGCCCGCTCCATCTGCTCCCGGAACTCCCGGGCCCGCTTGGCGTCGGCCTCCCGCTGGGCACGCAGACGCTCCGCTTCGTCCTTATCCTTCTCCAGGCTCTGACGCTTGGCCTCCAGCTGGGTCAGTACATCTTCAAACCGGATGGACTCGCTGTCCATCTGGGCCTTGGCGGTCTCGATCACCGCCGGGTCCAGCCCCAGCCGCTGGGAGATGGCAAAGGCGTTGGACTTGCCGGGGATACCGATAAGCAGCTTATAAGTGGGCCGCAGGGTCTCCACATCAAACTCACAGCTGGCATTCTCCACTCCCTCAGTGGTCATGGCGAAGGTTTTCAGCTCAGCGTAGTGGGTCGTAGCAGCCACCTTGGCCCCCTTCTCCCGGACGTGCTGGATGATGGCAATAGCCAAAGCCGCGCCCTCCACCGGGTCGGTGCCCGCCCCCAGCTCGTCGAAGAGGATCAGGCTGTGGCCGTCAGCCTCCTCCAGGATCTTCACAATGTTCACCATATGGGCAGAGAAGGTGGAGAGGCTCTGCTCAATGCTCTGCTCGTCACCGATATCCGCCAGCACCCGGTCAAAGACACTGACGGCGCTGCCGTAGTCCGCCGGGATGTGGAACCCGCACTGGGCCATCAGGGTGAGAAGGCCCAGAGTCTTGAGGCTCACGGTCTTACCACCGGTATTAGGGCCGGTGATCACCAGGGTGTCGAACCGCCGTCCCAGCTCCAGGTCGATAGGCACCGCCTTGGCGCTGTCCAGCAGAGGATGCCGGGCATGGCGCAGGGTAACGCTGCCATCCTTCCTGATCTCCGGACGGCTGCCGTTCATTTTATAACTCAGCTGGCCCCGGGCAAAGATCAGGTCCAGCTGCACCAGCATCTCATAGTCCCAGAGGATATCCCGCTGGTAGGCGGCGGCCTCGGCGGAGAGGGAGCGTAAAATTCGGTCGATCTCCTTTTTCTCCTTGGCCTCCAGCTCCTTGAGCTCGTTGTTGGCCTGGACCACGCCCATAGGCTCCACGAAGATGGTGGCGCCGCTGGAGCTGACGTCGTGGACGAGTCCGGGCATGCTGCCTCGGAACTCCGCCTTCACCGGCACCACGAAACGGCCATCCCGCTGGGTAATGATAGCCTCCTGGAGCACTTTGCTGTAGCTCTGGGAGGAGATGATCTTCTGGAGGATCTGCCGACCCTTGGCAGCGGCGTTGCGCTTGTGGCGGCGGATATCCGCCAGCTCCGGACTGGCGTTATCGGCGATCACGTCCTCCTCCAGAATGGCAGTGGTGATCTTTTCCTCCAGGAAGCGGTTCCCCTTTACAGAGTTGAACAGGTGGTCCACAGCGGTCTTTTTGCCGCCGCCGTCCCCCCAATATTCCTTGATCCGCCGGGCACAGCGCAGCACTCCGGCAATGTCCAGCAGCTCCCGGGTGTTGAGAGCACCCCCCCGTTCTGCCCGGTACAGGCTCTCCGCCACCGGCTTGATGCCGGAGAAGGCGGGGCTGCCCCGCTGGCCGATCATCTCCCGGGCAGCGTCGGTCTCGTCCTGGAGCCGCTCCACCTCCTGCTTGTCGGTGGAGGGCGTTACCGCCAGAGCTTTGGCCCGGGCGGCCTCACAGCTGGTCTGATCCGCCAGCATCTGCAGGATCGCCGGCAGCTCCAGCGTGCGGATGGATTTATCAAATAATTCGCTCATATCTCCTTCTCCTGAAAACCACAGCTGTATGGGAAGCTGGCCCATTCTTGAGAAAAGGAGCCATTTTCCAATACAGTCCGTTGATTTTCGACAAAATATTACAATTTGTCTATGATTTTTCCCCTTCCGGCGTGGGCATTGCCCCCCGGAGGGACTTGTAGAAGTCCAGGGTACGGAAGTCCCGCTCCAGCATAGCCCGGACATAGGCCTCAGCGGCCAGGCTCATTCTCCTCTGGTCTTCCGGGGCCAGGGTGAAGCTGTAAAGGCGTTTGGCCTCCCCGTAGACCACATGGCGCATGGCAGCCAAAGTCCCCGGCGTCAGGGACAGCCCATTCTCTCCGCCGCAGCGGCGGCAGCGGAGGACGCCGCCCCGGATATCCAGCACCGGCTCCGCCGGGTCCGCCTCTCCACACACCGCGCAGCCATCCAGCAGCGGGGCAAAGCCCACCAGGGACATGAGCCGCAGCTCAAAGGCGGCTTTCACCTGCTCCGGCGGCTTGCGGAGCTCCCCCAAAGCGTACAGTGCGTTGAGGAGGAGGCTCAGGATCTCCCCGGACTCCGTTCCCTCCAGAGTGACCGATTCTGTCAGTTCTGCAAAATAGCTGGCAAGGCTGAGAAGCTCCACATCCTGACGCACGCCGTCGAAGAGGGCAATGGTGTTGGCCTCGCTGAGGATCTGCCAGCCATGGCTCTCAGAGAGGACCATGTCGGAGTACACCAGCAGCTGGGTGGCAGCAGTGACGCGGCTGCGGCGGCTCCTGGCCCCCTTGGCCACCACCGCCACCTTTCCCAGTTCCGCGGTAAGCACCGTCAGGATGCGGTCGCTCTCCTTGGTATCCACGCCCCGCAGGACGATCCCCTTTACCACTGTCCGTTCCTTGGCCATATGTTCCTCGCTTATGTAGGCGGCGCTGCCGCCGCCCGGTTATGTTTTGTCAGAGTCTTTGTCCGGCTGCGCCTCTTCCCGATACATCAGATAGAACTCCGGCGCGCCGGTCTCCTGAAACAGCGTCCAAAATTGTTCGTCCATAGCTCCGCCTCCCACCTATAGGGTGGTCCGGCCGGATGCGGGACATCCGTGGGAAGTTATGGCGGGGAAAATTACCACCCCGGCTATCAGTCCTCCCGATAGCCCACGTCCCGGATGAAATTGACGTTATCTCTCCAGTTTTCCTTTACCTTCACCCAAGTCTCCATGTAGACCTTGGTGCCCATAAATTTTTCAATGTCCTGGCGGGCATGGCTGCTGATCTTCTTGAGCATCTCGCCGTTTTTACCGATGATAATGCCCTTATGGCTGGCCTTCTCGCAGTAGATGGTCACATCCAGGTCGATGATCCCGTTATCCCGCTCGGAGAACCGGGTCACCTCCACGGCGGTGCCGTGAGGGATCTCCTTATCCAGATTCCGCAGCAGCTTCTCCCGAACGATCTCCCCTACGATCTGCCGCTCCGGCTGGTCGGAGGTCATGCCCTCCGGGAACAGCTGAGGTCCCTCAGCGGCGTATTTTTCCAGCTGTTCCATAAGGATGTCCAGCCCATCCCCCTTCTCGGCGGAAATGGGGATGATAGCGTCAAATGCAAAGGCGGCGGCATATACAGCCATCACCTCCAGCAGCTGGGGCTTCTCCACAGTGTCGATCTTGTTGATGACCAGCACGGCGGGGAGCTTCTCCTCCCGGATACGGTCGATGAGAGCCTGCTCCGGGGCGCCGATCTTGGCAATGGGTTCCACCAGCAGGCACACGCCGTCCACATCCGCCACGCTCTGGCGGACCACCTTCACCATGTAATCCCCCAGACGGGTCCGGGCCTTGTGGAGGCCCGGGGTATCCAGCAGAACGAACTGGGTATCCCCACGGTTCACCACACCGCAGATACGATTGCGGGTGGTCTGGGGCTTGCTGGAGACGATAGCCACCTTCTCCCCCACCAGGGCGTTGGTAAGCGTGGACTTGCCCACATTGGGCCGGCCCACAATAGCGATCATAGCGGTTTTTTTGATCTCATTCATCATAGATGATCCTCAACTTTCTATATATTTCCGGTATTGAGCAATTCACCGGTTACTGATATCTGTATTTTCCTCCTCCAGGCACCGCTCCATGATAACAGCAGTATACCCAGCAGAAGGTTTTTCTTTTCCTGTGCAGGAAAATCCATTTTTTTGCCAAAAGGCCTTGCTCTGAGGGTTTCCCTTGGCATAAGCCAGCCCCACCCGGGCATAGCCCAGTTTTTTCAGGCACAGCAGAAGCTGCTCCACCAGAGCAGAACCAAGCCCCGCTCCCTGTGTCTCCCGTGCCGTCATAAAGAGTCCGATCCAGGCGGCATCCGCCGCCGGATACCCTTCGATCAGATCCAGTATCGCCGCCAGGCGGTCTCCTTTCCAGAAGCCCAGGAAGTGCTTGTCCGCCAGGGTACGGCCCGGCGGCAGGGCAGTAAGATCCTGGCGCAACCCATCTGCTGTGGGCGGTGGCGGGCAGTGCTCATAAAAGAGGGGATTGCCTTCACACAGCGCCAGCACCGCCGGGATATCCGCCTCTGTCAGCGGTTTTACATCATATTCGGGCGCTATTTCAGCATACCAGGTCGGAACCGTGGGGCAGGTCACGGCTGTGCCTCCGCTTTCCGCTCCAGCCCCAGCTCGGCCATGATAGCCTCCTCCCGCTCCCGCATCCGCGCCTTCTGGGGCCCCTCGTCCAGATGGTCGTAGCCCAGCAGGTGCAGCACGGAGTGGACAGTGAGGTAGGCCAGTTCCCGGCGGTTGGTATGACCGTACTCCTTGGCCTGGGCCTTTACCCGCTCCATGGAGATCACCATGTCGCCCAGGGGCAGCAGTCCCGTAGCTGGGTCCAGCAGCTCCTCATCCTCCGCCTGAGGCGGATCACCGGCCGTCAGGTCAAATTCCGGAAAGCTGAGGACATCGGTAGGCCTGTCCACATTTCGCATATCCCGATTGATCTGATGGATGCCCTCATCATTGGTGAGCAATACATCCACTTCACAGGGGGCGGTGACTCCCTCCAGGGTCAGAGCCGTGCGGATGGCCTTGCGGATGAGGGCGCAGTTGCCCTCGCTGGCCGCTCCCGGTACATCCGCCGTCACCGGGATATAATGACGCTTCGCCATGGTCTTATTCCTCCTTTTGCCCGTCGACGGGCTCGTCCATGACCCAGGGCAGGTACATAATACACTCCAGGTCAAAGTGGGGCACGGGAAAGTCCGGCGCCCCGTAGGGATAGTCCTCATGCCCCAGGCTCCACTCACCCCAGGCGAACTCGACCCCCGGCCCCCAACCGTGCCCCCGGTCCTCTCCGGCAGGCTTTGCCTTGATCTTTCCGGCCACACGCCAGGAGAACTGGTAGAGGAGGCCCTTTTCCGCCCAGGTCTTGTCGTGGTACAGCTCACAGACATAGGTGGCCTTCTCCGGCGGGATGCAGAGGCTGTCCAGAATCCCCAGAAGCTCCGCCGGCAGCCGCCGCTCCCTGGCCAGAGCCAGGAAATTCTGGCAGTGGCCGCAGGCGCAGCCCCAGTCCTCTGCCTGGTCATACCAGGCGGCGGTAGCTGCCTCGTCGACCTCTGCCTCATAGCCAAACCAGGAAAATCTGGTCATATGCGTGCCTCCTTCGCTGTCTCTGTCTGCCAAATATCATAGGAATATTTGAACCGAGACATATAAAACACCAGCGCAGCCAGGTAGGTCAAAATGCCCAGCAAGCTGTGGAAGGGCATCAGGAAGAGGCCGCACACACCAGGGATCATCAAAATGATCCAGGCAGTCATCAGCTTGTCGCTCTCCAAGGCGAGACCGGTGGTATTCTCCAACTCCTCCATCCCCCGGGACAACCGATAGGTCACCAGCATCTGGAGCGCAAGGGATATCAAGGCCATCACCAGGGCAGCAAATCCCGTGGGTTCCATTCCCAGAAGGCTCATCAGCCAGACGATACCACTGTATATCGCACCGATCACAGCATCAGGGCAGCCCTGCTCAAACGACCGGCAGGACGGGACAGAACGCATACCGGACAGAAGCAGCAGATATCCCACAAATGCCGGCAGAATCGACACCGTATACACTCTGATATCCACATACAGAAAAATCAATCCCATTAGAAAGGTTCCCATACGCTGTTCCCTTTCCTGCCGCCCCAGGGGCGGCGCTTTTTCCGGCGTTACTTCTTCTCCCGGCGGCGCTCGTTGCGGGCATAGTAATCATCATAAGCTTTGATGATCCGCTGGACCATCACATGGCGGACCACGTCCTGGTCTGTCAGCTCGCAGATGCCGATGCCCTCCACGTTTTTCAGCACCCGGATGGCCTCCTTGAGGCCGCTGGTCTTGTCGGCAGGCAGGTCGATCTGGGTCACATCGCCGGTGATGACCACCTTGGAGCCGAAGCCCATACGGGTAAGGAACATTTTCATCTGCTCCCGGGAGGTGTTCTGGGCCTCATCCAGGATGATGAAGCTGTCGTCCAAGGTACGGCCCCGCATGTAGGCCAAGGGCGCTACCTCGATATTGCCCCGCTCCAGGTATTTCTGATAGGTCTCCGCCCCCAGCATATCAAACAGGGCGTCGTAAAGAGGCCGCAGGTAGGGGTCCACCTTGCTCTGGAGGTCACCGGGCAGGAAGCCCAGCCGCTCTCCCGCCTCCACAGCGGGCCGTGTTAGGATAATACGGTTGACCTTCTTGTCCCGGAAGGCAGCCACCGCCGCCGCCACCGCCAGATAGGTCTTGCCGGTACCGGCAGGGCCCACGCCGATGGTGACGGTATTCTTCAAAACGGAGTCCACATACCGTTTCTGGCCGATGGTCTTGGCCTTTACCGGGCGGCCCTTGGCGGTGATGCAGATCACGTCCTGGGTCAGCTCTCCCACCCGTTCCTCCTGGCCGCTGCGGGCCAGGCCAATGACGTAACGGACGGTCTGCTCACCGATATTCTCTCCCCGGCTGGAGAGAGTCAGCAGAGCGTTGATGGCTTTTACCGCCAGCATAGTGGCCTCCGCCTCACCGTTTACCCGCAGTTCCCCGTCCCGGTTGGTCACCACCACACCGAACTCCGCCTCGATCAGGCGGATATTTTCATCGAAGGAGCCAAAGATATTTACTGCCTGCTCCAGTCTCTCGATCTCTATCCTTTGTTCCATCTGCCATGCTACTCCTTTGGTATCTCAACAAACTTGCCGATCTGCTCCTCGCACTCAGCAGTCAGGGTCACCAGGAGGGTATCGCCCTCCACCCGGCTGTTTATCTGCCGGCTGACAAGCTCACCGTCTCCCAGCAGGGCGTCCAGTTCCCGATCCAGGACCAGCGTCCCCAGGGTCTGGGCCTCCTCCTGGCTGCGCCGGGTCTCCGTGAGGGTATATTCCTCCAGCGTCTCCGTCACTACGGTAATGGGCAAAACCAAGCCCCCCGGCAGCTCCCACTGATTCCAATGTATTATTTTATCACAATTATCCTGGGAAATGCTACTGCCAAAATACAGGTTTACCCGGTTTTTTCCCAACAAAACTGCCCGGCGCACGCTTTTTTCCCCGGTGTAGGTCTTTTCTGTTACCGTCAGGGGCACCCGGCATTGCAGAGTATACCAGGTCCGTCCATACACCTTGCCCATACCCCGTATATAGCGGTTTCCGCCGTAGCCGCTGTCCACCACGCCGGAGATCAGCAGCTGTCCTTCCTTGACCATCGTGCCCGGCAGGACCATTTTCTCTCCATCCCAGGGTTCAATGGTCGTCACCAGGGCGTCTTTGGACGCCACCGTGTTGCCCGGCTGTTCCTTGTCGATGATCTCCGGAGCGTCCACCCGCTCCCGGACCTGAACATAGGCGCGGCTGCCCCGAACATTGATGGCGATATAGCTCAGTTCCGGCAGCTCCAGCAGCAGGTTGTTGCGCAGCTGGAAGGAGTTGACATCGTAACCAAAGGTCCCGAAGGCTACGCCGTACTTTTCCAGCGCCCGCAGGATCTCCTGATCCGGCACAGTCTCATTGCCCTCGATCTCAAAATCCCAGATAAAAAAGGAGCCCCACAGCAGCAGCAGGGAACAGACCCCCAGGGTGATCCACAGGCCGTAGCGGTACCGCATCCGCCCCAGAAAAAAAGGCGTTCCCCGCCAGCCCACCGGGGTCAGCTCACAGTCCAGCTTGGCGGTGAGCCGCCGCAGCCGCTTCCAGTCCCTCCATGTCAAAGTGAAGGTAAACGCCGCCGCCGACTCCCACTGGAGGTCCCAGAATGCAAGGCCATATTCCCCGCACAGGTTCAGAACCCGCTCCGGGAAGCCGCTCTCCACCCGGGCCGTGACCTCCCCCTTCAGCAGGTTGATAATGTGTTTGACCATATCACTTCTCCCACTCCACCCGCTGTATCGTCCCCCGGATCCGCAGGGCGTCGCCGGTCATGCTCACCAGCTCCAGACCGCTGCCGAACACCCGGATCACAATGCCCTCACAGTTGATGTCGATTTCTTCTCCGCTGTAGGAGAGGATACCCCGGTGATTTTCCAGGTAAAAGTGGCCGCAGCCCACCACCTCCACATGGGGCGCTCCCGCCACCATATCCGCCGGCAGGTCGAATAATTCAGCCGCCCCTGCCAATACACTGTTTTCACGCTTCTTTTTTTCCATACAAGCCACCTCACCCTATATCTATGCACAGGCCCCGGAAATTTTCCCGAAACCTATTGACAACGGGGCTCAAGTGTATTATTGTATTAAGCACCTAATACAATAATACACTTGCCGCCGCATCCTTCTTTTCTGCGGCAGCAGGCCAGGGCAGGGTCCTCCTGCCGGAAAAGAAAGAAGGAGGTTGCCATGGAATGGAATTTCACCGGGAGCCGCCCCATATGGCAGCAACTGGCAGAGCAGCTGACGCTGCGGATCTTGAAGGGTGAGTATCCTCCCGGCAGCCGTCTGCCGGCGGTGCGTGACATAGCCGGCCAGGCCGGGGTAAATCCCAACACCATGCAGCGGGCTATGGCTCAGCTGGAGCAGGACGGCCTGGCCATTGGCGGACGCACAGCGGGCCGCACGGTGACAGAGGACATCGCCATTATCCAGGAAGCCCGGCGCAAGCGGGCTGGAGAGGCGGTAGCGGAGTGCCTGACGATTTTAGAGGAGCTGGGTTTCAGCCGGGAAGAAGCTGTGGCCCTGATCAAGGAGGAATTGCATCATGAGTGATTATTTAGTGACATGTATCGGTCTTACCAAGCGGTACGGCCAGAAGGAAGCCCTCAGCAAGCTCAGTCTGCAGCTGGCGCCGGGGCGTATTATTGGGCTTCTGGGCCCCAACGGCAGCGGAAAGACCACCCTGATCAAACTGCTGTGCGGCCTGCTGCAGCCCACCGAGGGTTCCATTACCGTAGACGGCAGTCCGGTAGGTCCCCACAGCAAATCCGTCATCAGCTATCTGCCGGACAAGATGTACTATGCCGACTGGATGCGGGTATCGGACCTGTTTGATCTCTTTTCAGATTTCTACGCCGACTTTGACCGGGAGCGTGCAGAAAACATGTGTCTGAGTCTGGGGATCGCTCCCAGCGACCGGCTCAAAACCATGTCCAAGGGCACCAAGGAGAAGGTGCAGCTGCTGCTGGTGATGGCCCGGCGAGCCAAGCTGTATCTGCTGGATGAACCCATCGCCGGAGTGGACCCCGCCGCCCGGGAATTTATTCTCAACACCATTTTGACCAACTACGATGAGAACGCCTCGGTGCTCATCTCCACCCACCTGATCAGCGACGTGGAACCGGTATTGGACGAGGCTGTTTTTCTCCGGGAGGGCCAGGTAGTCCTCCACGACAATGCCGACGCCCTCCGCGAGCGGGAGGGCAAGAGCCTGGATGCCCTATTCCGGGATGTATTCCGGGCACAGATCTATGAGGGAGGTGCTTTCTGATGCTGGGAAAGCTTCTGAAATATGATTTTCGTTCTATGGGCAAGCAATTTGCCTATGTATGGCCTGCGGTGCTGGTGCTGGCTCTGGTAAACCGTTTCACACTGGGCAGCGCCCTCTATCAGGGCAGCTCCGATATAGGGGTCCCCGGGCAGCTGGCTCTGGTAAACCGTTTCACGCTGGGCAATACCCTCTATCAGGTCAGCTCTGATATAGGGGTCCCCGGGCAGTTGGCCTCCGGACTGATATTTTTCCTCTACTGGGCTATCATCATGGCCATGATGGTTCTGACCCTGGTGTTTGTGATCCAGCGGTTTTTCAAGGGTCTCCTGGGAGATGAGGGGTACCTGATGCACACTCTGCCGGTAAAGCCCTGGCAGCTGATCTTCTCCAAGCTGATCTGTAGTATCGTTACTTTCATTGTCAGTGTTTTGGTAGGGCTGCTGTCCATCTTTATCGTCATTCCCTTTTCCATCACCGACATGCTGAACTTCTGGCCCCTCCTGTTCACGGCGCTGGCTTCCCAGGGCATCAACGGCATCCTGGCCCCCCTGGAGATCCTGCTCCTTCTCCTGGTCTCTCTGGCCCAGTGCTGCCTGCACCTGTACCTGGCTATGGCCATCGGCCACCTGTTCAATAAGAACCGCATCCTGATGAGCATCGTGGCATTTCTGGCCATCAACTTCGTGGTAAGCCTGATCTTCTCCTCCGCCACCTTCTCCTTTTTCTCCCTGGTAGGGGAACAGATCACGGAACTGCTCTACGACCGGATGCAGATATCTGTCTGGGGCATGTTTCACATGGCCGTGGGACTGTTGATCCTGGGCAGTGCCGCCGCCGCGGGCGTCTACTTCTTTTTCACAGAGCGTATCCTGCACCGCCGGTTGAACCTGGAATAAGGGGTCTCTTTTCCATCGTCAGGTCATCAGACAATATACAGCAAAAAAACCACCGGGGGACAAGGCATACCTTGTCCCCCGGCCGCATATGCTTCAGCGGTGATGTGAATTGAAACGATGGCTGCTGATCTTATGTGCACTAGGCTATGCCGCCCTGCTGGTGGCCCGGCCTCAGGATGCCTCCGCTGCCGTGGCGGAGGCCCTGAACCTCTGTCTGACCCGGGTGATCCCCTCTCTGTTTCCCTTCCTGGCAGTGACGGCCCTCTTGCTGCGGCTGGGTATGGCCAGCTGGTTCCAGGGGATTTTTGCGCCCATTATGCGGCCCCTGACAGGCCTGCCAGGGGTGTGTGCCGCCCCGCTGCTGGCGGGACTGTTGGGCGGGTATCCCGCCGGAGCCCGCGCCGCTGCCGGGCTCTATGAAGATGGCCTCATTACCCGCCGGGAAGCGGAGCTGCTGCTGGGCTTTTGCAACAACTGCGGCTGCGCCTTCCTCTACTCCTTCATCGGTGCGGGGATGCTGGGGGACCCCCGGGCGGGACTGTGGCTGATCCTGATCCACGCTCTCTCCGCCCTGCTTACCGGCGCTGTCCTCTGCCGGCTGGGGAGGGATCGGGGCCACCCGTCTCTGCCCTGTTCCATGCCCAGCCAGCCGCTCACGCTATCCTCTGCGCTCTCCGCCTCTGTCCGCAGCTCCGCTGGCGCCATGGCCAATATCTGCGCCTTCGTGGTGCTGTTCCGTACAGGAGCCGACCTGCTGCCGGTGGGGCTGCCCGCCTGGACACTGGGCGCGCTGGAGCTGGTATCCGGGGCCTCGGCTTTAAAGCCGGGAGCAGCAGGATTTATTTCTGCTGCGGTGATCACCGCCTGGGGCGGGCTGTGCGTCCACTGTCAAACGCTGTCGGTCATTGGGGATCTCTCCTCCCGCTGGCACTGGGCAGGGAAGGCGCTGCAGGCACTCTTCTCGCTGCTTTTGGCACTGGCGGCATCCTGCCTTCTGTATGGAATTTTCTGATGTTCTGCTCAAACTATGACGGCCTGCCGGAATACCGGCAGGCCGTCATAGTCTTATTTCCCGTAACAGATCAGCATACTCAGCTGGGTCTCTTTCTCCCCCGGATCGCCGGTTTTCCACCAACGGAGGGGGCAGGTGTTCTCCGCCACAAGATTGGCAACGGCCATATGCCCTTCTGTTGACAATATATCGGGGGCAATAGTACAATATATAAAATTCGATATATTGCCTGGATTTCCAATGTTTTATCCCATGTGAAAGGGGCTGTCAACCATGTTTCCCTGGGTATCTTTCCTCACCTACGCTGTGATCACCACAGCCACGCCAGGTCCCAACACACTGATGTCCATGTCCAATGCCGGACGCAAAGGGTTCCGCCGGGCACTTCCCTTCAACTTTGGGATTTGGACAGGCTTCTCCGTGGTCATGATCCTGTGTGCTGTTTTCTGCGGTACGCTCTCCGCTCTCATTCCCCGGATCAGGCTGCCCATGACAATAGCCGGTGCCTTCTATATGCTGTATCTGGCATGGAACATCTTTCGCAGGTCCGGTTCTATGGAGGCACAGGGGAACCAGTCCGGTTTTCTGGGGGGACTGGCCCTGCAGTTCGTCAACCCCAAAATTTACCTCTACGGTATTCTGTCCATGGAGGTATATATTCTGCCCTACTATCAAAATCAGCCTCTCACGCTGCTGGGCTTTGCTTTGCTCCTGGCACTGATCGGTTTTATCTTCACACTGTGCTGGGCCGCCTTCGGCTCAGTGTTCCGGCGTGTATTCTCTCACCACGGCCGTATCGTCAATACCATTATGGCACTGCTTCTGGTCTACTGTGCCATCTCCCTGTTTCTGACCTGACAAAGGGGTACTTTTCCCCGCATAAAAAGTCCGTCCGGCAAATAGCCGGACGGACTTTTTATGTGTGTGATGCAGCTGCGGCAAGACCTTACCGCTGGCCCTTGTCGTAAGGAATACCTTCCGCCTTGGGCGCTCTGGACTTCTTGGAGGTGAAGGCCAGAACGATCAGAGTGATGAGGTAAGGCAGCATACGGTAGAAGTGGGGGCTGACGCCGATCTGTGCCAGCATGAACACGCCGTCGCCATTGATATCGATGCTGGAGTAGGCAGCAGCGATACACTTGAACAGGCCGAAGAGCAGGGAGGCACCGGCAATATTCAAAGGCTTCCAGTTGCCGAAGATCATAACGGCCAGAGCCAGGAAGCCAAAGCCCGCCACGTCGCCGGTAGCAGCGCAGTTAGCGGTGGTCAGGGCGTACACAAAACCGCCCATACCTGCCAGGGCACCGGAAATCGTGGTACCAATGTAGCGCATTTTGTACACGTTGATACCCAGGGAATCCGCCGCCTGAGGATTCTCACCGCAGGAGCGCAGCCGCAGACCGAAACGGGTCTTATAGAGGATGATGGACAAAATCACAAAGAGCAGGATGCAAATGTAGGTGGCGAGATACACCTTGTCGATGAAGGTGGAGCCCAGAAAGCCCATCTCGTCATTGCGCCCGTAACCGAAGAGGCTCTTCTTGATCATGAACCAGCTGGCAGCGTCACCGGTGTACATCTGCAGGGTGTTCTGGTTGGCAATGATCCGGATGAGGAAGAGGACCAGGGCGGGAGCCATCAGGTTCAGGGCAGTACCGCCGATGGTCTGGTCCGCTTTCAGGTTCACAGACGCAAAGGAGAGCAGCAGGGAGAAGATGGCGCCCATAATAGCCGCCACCAGCATGGCCAGCAGCTCAAAGCCCTGGAGTGCCACCCAGTCGCCAGCCGCTTTGGCGGCGTCAAAGGTACCCGCCTGCTGGGTCAGGTTCACGAACAGCACGCCTACGAAAGCGCCGAAGATCATAATACCTTCCAGAGCCAGGTTGATGATACCGCTGCGCTCCGCGTAAACACCGGCGAGGGCCACGATCATCAGGGGGATGGCGTAAATCAAAGTCTGCTGAATGAGGAACGTCATGCGCTCTCGCCTCCTTTCTCCGCCGGTGCGGTATCGGTTGTACCGGCAGACCGCTTTCCGTCAGACGTCTTGGGTGCCTTATTCCGCTTTCCCCGCTTGGTAAGCATCATCTTGATCACCAGAGAGAAGGCGCTGAGGTAAACGATCACAGAGATAATAACGTCCGTGATGTACTCGTTGTAGGCCGTCAGGTTGGTCAGCTGCAGGCCCACGATATCCAGCATGGACATGAAGCACCCGGTAAAGATCACGCCGATGGGATGGTTCACTGCCAGCAGCGCCACAGGGATACCATTGAAGCCGGTGGCGGGCAGAGACTGGTAGGTAGCCCAGAAGAACTCCGTATTGCCGGAGAGGTAATACAGGGCCGCCGCCATTCCGGAGAGGCAGCCGGCAATGGCCATGGAGAGGACGATGTTGCGCTTATCGTTGATACCCGCATACCGTGCGGCATGGCGATTGCTGCCGCAGGCCTTGAGCTCATAGCCCAAAGTGGTCTTGGTCATCAGGACATACACCAATATGGCCATGACAATGGCGATCAGAATACCGCCGTTGACCTGGGAATTGGGGAAGATGGCGTCAAGGCCCAGCTTGGAGGTGGCCACGCCGTTATAGGAGGTCTTGTAAATATAGGCGCTCTTGGTGTTCTCCACCATATTGCGGTATTGGCTGCCGTCAAACACCCAGGTGACCAGGTTGGCGGCGATCCAGTTGGTCATGATGCAGGCCAGCACCTCATTGATATTGAGGAAGGCCTTGAGGAGTCCGGGGATAGCGCCCCAGATAGCGCCCGCCAGGGCGCCGCCCAGGAAGGCCAGCAGCCACACCAGGCCTGCCGGCACCGTCTCTGTGGGGATGCTCAGAGCGATGATCAGGGAGGCCGCCGTACCCATCAGATACTGGCCGGGGGCACCGATGTTGAAAAGGCCGGTCTTGAAGGCCACTGCCACAGAAAGTCCGGTCATGATCAGCGGGGTTGCCCGGAAGAGCATATTACCGATAGAAGTGGGATTAAAGCCCCAGGTCAGTGCTCCGGAGGAGCTGCGTCCGGTACTGAAAATACCACCGAACACCAGCCGGATGCCATCCCATACACTGGACAATCCCAGTTCGCTGTTGAAAAGGCCCATGATAAGGATCAGAAGGCTTCCCACCAGCATACCGATCACGATAGAAATAACAGATGCCAGAACGGACCGAGTCCCTTCCCGCTCCATCAGGTTGGATCTGCGCTGCTTCATGAGCGTTCAGCCTCCTTTCCCATGCGCTTTGCGCCGGCCATATAGAGGCCCAGCTCCTGAACCGTAGTGGCTTTGGGGTCCAGCTCTCCCACGATCTCACCCTCGTACATGACCAGGATCCTGTCGCTGAGGCTCATGACCTCATCCAGCTCCAGGGAGACCAGCAGAACAGCTTTTCCCTTGTCCCGTTCCGCCACCAGCTGGCTATGGATATACTCGATAGCGCCCACGTCCAGTCCGCGGGTAGGCTGCACCGCCACGATCAAAGGCAGATCCCGGTCTACCTCGCGGGCAATGATCGCCTTCTGCTGATTGCCGCCGGACATACTGCGGGCAATGGTCACAGGGCCCTGTCCGCTGCGGACGTCATACTGCTCAATGAGCTGCTCGGCGTACTGCCGGACAGCGCCCTTATCAATGATGCCCATATGCTGGAACCGGGGCTCCCGGTACTTCTGCAGCACCATGTTCTGCTCCAGCGTGAAGTCCAGCACCAGGCCGTGCTTATGCCGGTCCTCAGGGATATGGCTCATGTGCTCTCCCCTGCGGCGGATGGAGGCATGGGAGATATCCTTGCCGCAGAGGGTCACCTTGCCGTGAGAAGCTTTTTCCAGACCTGTCAGGCCATAGATCAGCTCCGACTGGCCATTGCCGTCGATACCGGCGATACAGAGGATCTCCCCGGCCCGGGCCTCAAAGCTGACATGGTTCACCGCGTTGCGCTTGTGGAGGTGGGAGGGCACCGTCAGGTCCTCCACCTGCAGCACCACATCTCCCGGCTTGGCAGGGTCTTTGACCACTTCCAGCTGTACCGGGCGGCCCACCATCATATTGGACAGGGACTGCTTATCCGTGTCTTTGGTATCCACGGTACCGATGTACTTGCCCTTACGGAGGACCGTAACCCGGTCGGACACCTCCATGATCTCGTTGAGCTTGTGGGAGATGAAGAGGATGCTCTTACCCTCTTTGGCAAACTCCCGCATGATGTCCATCAGCTCTTCGATCTCCTGGGGCGTCAGCACCGCCGTAGGCTCGTCAAAGATCAGGATCTCATTGTCCCGGTAGAGCATTTTCAGGATTTCCACCCGCTGCTGCATGCCTACGGTGATATCCTCCACCTTGGCATCCAGGTCTACCTTCAGGCCATACCGTTCGGAAAGGGCCTGCACTTTTTTTCTTGCTTCCTTCTTCTGCAGGAAGCCCAGCTTGGTGGTCTCGGCGCCCAGGATAATGTTATCCAGCACCGTAAACACGTCGATCAGCTTGAAGTGCTGATGGACCATGCCGATGCCCAGAGCCGTGGCGTCATTGGGGTCATTGATCTTCACCACTTGACCATTTTTTCTGATCTCCCCTTTTTCCGGCTGATACAGGCCGAAAAGGACGCTCATCAGTGTGGATTTTCCGGCGCCGTTCTCACCCAACAGGGCATGGATCTCTCCCCGCCGCAGCTGCAGGGTGATATCGTCGTTGGCTATGATGCCGGGAAATTCCTTGGTGATATGGAGCATCTCGATGATATTCTCAGCTTGCATAGTTCACCGCCCATTCCTCCTCGTGAATATATACTGCATATTCAATAGTATATCTTACTTGGCGGCAGATAGCAAGGAAATTGTCGTTTTATACCAACAAAAAGAGGAGGGAAGGCACTTGCCTTCCCTCCTCGGGGATATGTATCCTGTCTATCAGATGATGTTCAGGGTCAGGTTGGAGTAGCTCTGCTCCAGGTTGGCCGCATAGTCGGCATCGATGACCAGATCGCCGTTGAGGACCTTCTGATACAGCTCGTTGTACTGATCCACGGTGAAGGTCTCGAAACGCCAGGACTCCTCAGCGGTGGGCAGACCCACGGCGTTATCGGCAACACCCAGAGAGGTGCCCACGCCGCCGATGGTATCAAAAGTATCATCATAGACGTGACCCACAGCCCACTGCACGGCGTTGGCCAGGCCCTTCATAGCGGAGGTGATGACGGCATCGGACTCAGAGGACTGGTCCACGTCAACGCCTACCACATAACCGTCGTTGGCGGAAGCAGCAGCGGAGATGGACTGGAACATGGAACCGCCGCAGGCGAAGATGATCTCAGTGCCATTCTGATACCAGCCGCTGGCCATGGTCTGCAGCTCGGGGGAAGCGGAGAAGCTGGCGCCGTACTCCCAGGAGTAGTTCATCTCGACGTTCACGCCCAGCTCAGCAGCAGCAGCGTTGGCGCCCTGGACAAAGCCGTAACCGAAACGGCAGCAGGCAGGGTTGTCACCGCCGCCACCGCCGGAGAAGCCCAGCTTGGTGAAGCCATCCATAACCACAGCGTAACCAGCGAAGTAACCGGCCTGCTCCTCCTGGAAGGAGATACCAGCCACGTTGGTCAGGGTGTTGCCGGCCTCGTCAGCGACAGGGTAACCATCGATAAAGATGAAGGGGACATCGGGATAGTCGGCAGCAGCGCGCTTGAGAGCAGCTTCCTGCATGAAGCCGGCGCACACGACCACCTCAGCGCCGCCGTCCACAGCGGCCTTCATGGCGTCATAACGGTCATCATCAGTAGCCTCGTTGCCGTTGGCGGGCTGATAGTACTTGTAGCTCAGACCGTTGTTGTAAGCGTAGAGCTTCACGCCGTCATAGGTGCCCTGGTTGAAGGACTTGTCCTTCAGCTGGCCCACGTCGGTGATGAAAGCCACCTGATACTTGCCATCCTCGCTGGTCATGCTGTCGGGGATGTCGTCAGGATTGGTGACAGCGGTAGTATCACCGGTATCATCGGTGGTATCATCCGCCGTGTCGTTGGTGGTATTGTTGGTAGTGTTGTTGCCGGTGTTGTTGGCGGTATTGTTGCCGCCGTTGCCGCCGCAGGCGACCAGGGCCAGAGCCATCGTCATCGCCAGCAGCAAAGCCAGTAACTTCTTCATAAATCAATCTGCCTTTCTGTAAAATTTTGCCGCTTGGCCCGGTTGCAAAGAGACGTCCCAGGGAGGGCCCTCCCTGGCCGGACGGATTCCACCCGCCCTACGTTTCCGGGCTTCTGCGTAGCTGTATTATACGACACCCCGTAAAAGAAAGCAACCGAAAAACTTGAGAATCCTTACGGATACTTGTTGAATTTTTGAAAATTTTCTGTGAACTTGAACGAAATTACAGGTTTTTGAAAATTTTTTGTAAACAACTTGTTACTTGCTCTCCATGGCCACCGCAGTCTCCAAGGCGATGCGCATCATGGTGGTGAAGGTGGTCTGCCGCTCCTCGGCGGACAGCTCCTCCCCGGTAACGAGGCTGTCAGAAATAGAGCAGATGGCCAGGGCCCGCTTGCCCAGCTTGGCAGCCGTCATGTACAGGGCGGCAGACTCCATCTCCACTGCCAGCACTCCCATCTCTCCCCACTTCATGGTGGAGCCGGAGGCATCGTAGAAGGTGTCGGAGCTGAGGAGGTTGCCTACCGGCATCTCCACGCCCAGCCCCCGGGCTACAGACACGGCGGTCTCCAGCAGAGTAAAATCCGCAATGGGGGCAAAGGTGCCGGGGAGCTGGTATTGATGGGCAAAGTTGGAGTTGGTGCAGGCGCCCTGTCCTGCCACCACATCCCGCAGCTTCAGCTTGGGGCTGATGGCGCCGGCAGAGCCGATGCGCATAATGTTCTCCACGCCGTACTGGCTGTAGAGCTCATAGGCGTAGATGCCGATGGAGGGCATACCCATGCCGGAGGCCATCACGGACACAGGGACCCCCTTATAGGTGCCGGTATAGCCGTGGATGCCCCGGACGTTGTTGACCAGCTTTGCATCCTCCAGGAAGGTCTCTGCAATGAACTTGGCACGCAGGGGATCGCCGGGCATCAGCACGGTCTTTGCGAAATCCCCCATAGCCGCGCTGTTGTGAGGTGTTGCCATAGGTGCGTGTGCTCCTTTCGTATATCTATAAAATAAAGTAGACAGCCGATCAATAGCCGCTGCCGGGCAGGCCTTTGACGGCCTTGACGATGCGGCTGGTACCCAGCCGGGAGGCCCCCAGATTCAAAAAGTCCTGGGCATCCTGGAGGCTGGCGATACCGCCGGCAGCCTTGATCTTCACATGGGGCGCTACGTGCTGGGCAAACAGAGCCACATCCTCCCGGGTAGCGCCGCCGCCGGCAAAGCCGGTAGAGGTCTTGATGTACTCCGCCCCGGACTGGGAGACGATCTCGCACATCTTGATCTTCTCCTCCTCTGTCAGAAGGCATGTCTCGATGATCACTTTCAGCAGCTTTCCGCCGCAGCTGGCTTTGATCGCTTTGATCTCCGACAGCAGATCATTCCATTTCTTGTCCTTTACCCAGCCGATGTTGATGACCATGTCGATCTCATCGGCGCCATTTTTCACCGCGTCCTCCGTCTCAAAGCACTTCACCGCTGTGGTGGAATAGCCGTTGGGGAAGCCGATGACCGTACACACCGCCAAAGCGTCCTTCACGTACTCCTTGGCCTGCCTGACATAGCTGGGGGGAATGCACACAGAAGCGGTGTGATACTTCATCCCGTCGTCGCAGATCCCTTTGATCTCCTCCCAGGTAGCCCCCTGGGTCAGCAGGGTGTGGTCCACCGCGGACAAAATCTTTTCAAGGTCCATAGGTATCCTGCTCCTCTCCGCCGTAAAGGCGATATTCGTAGATTTGCTGTATATACATTTTATTATACCACATTCCCTAGGGTAAAGGGAAGAAGTTTTTCTCTCCTTTTTCCTGCCGGGGCTGGTATGGAAGCTGGTTTTGTGGTACAATGGCCCAAAATCCGGCGCCGGGCCACCGGGCCATGTCCAAGGAGGAACACCATGAACCACACCATCTCCTGTCCCGGCTGCGGCCGGGCGGTGGACATCCCTGACGGGATGGACGCCTGCTTCTGCACCTTCTGCGGCACCAAGGTGGCACGTCCCGCCTCTCCCGCGCCGAGCGCCGGGGAAGCTTCCCCTCTTGACGCCGCTGCTCTGGCCCAAGAGCTGGCGGAGCTGATGGTCCATCGCCGGGCCCTGGCCCATCAATTTGAACGCAACACCTATGAGCCTCAATTCCGCGCCTATCAGGCGGAGCTCTCCCCGCTTGTTATTCGTCTGGAATCCGCCCTGGCGGACAGAAGTGACCGCACCGCCGCTCTGGAGGAGGTAGCTGCCGCCTGGCTGGACGCTCTGGCTCAGCTCTGGACCAAGGGCAGCCGGAAAAATTCCCCTCACTATGAGGATCAGCATCTGATGGCAGTCTTTACCATCCCTGCCCTGCGGGATCTGCCGCAGCCCTGCGGCGAGGAACTGGCCAAAGCGGTACAGGCCCAGTGGGTGGCCCGCTGGCCCAAGACCCCCATCGGCCTTGGCAGCTACCAGGAGATCACCGAGGGATTCCGCAAACGGCTGTGCTACATTACCAGCGCGGTCTGCCGCACCCAGGGAAAGGCTGACGACTGCTACGAGCTCACCGCCTTCCGCCGTTTCCGGGATCAAGTGATGCTGGCCAGTGAGGAGGGTCGCCGCATGGTAGAGGAATACTACCGTCTGGCCCCTGCCATCGTCACCACTATTCAGCTGTGCCAGGACCCCCCTGCCGTCTATGATGCCGTGTACCGGGATTATCTTCTCCCCTGTCTGAGGCTTTTGGAGAAGGGGGACGAGGAAGGCTGCCGTGACAAATATGTGGAGATGGTGCGTCACATGGAGAAAACCTACCTGCCTCAGTGAGCCTTACATAACAGAGGAAGCGCCCGGCAGTAAAATGCCGGGCGCTTCCTCTGTTCCGGGAACTGGGTCACTGCTTTCCTGCCCCGCCCTCAGGGGGATAAAAGGCCCTGCTCTCCACATAGCTCATCATCTGGTTATAAGCAATCAAATAGGCAGCCAGGGCCAAGAGGGGAGCCGCCGCCCACAGCAAAGCGTTGTCCGTAAAAAATGCCGCCAGAAAAACAGCTAGCGGAAGGAATCCTCCCAGGACCAGAGCCGGGGCATGGTCCCGCCGCCACTTCTTTTTATAATATGTCTTGCGCTCTTCCAGGGAAAAAGCGCTTTGCTCCATTACCTGCCGGAGGTTCTCCTCAGCCGCTGCCTGGTAATCTGCTCCTTCCAGCCGCCCTCCGGCCAGCAGTTCGTTGATGCTCACGCCGTATAAACCGCTGATAGCCTGGAGCATCTCCACAGGAGGCAGATAGGCTCCCGTCTCCCAGCGGGAAACGGTCTTGTTGGATACCCCCAGTTTCTCCCCCAGCTGCTCCTGGGTATCTCCCGCCTCCCGCCGCAGCTGAGCCAGAAATTTTCCGGTCTTGATAAGATCCATCTCTTTGGCCTCCTGTCCCTGTTTTCTGTACGCAGTATACCAGTTCCCCTAAAAAATGTCCTCCCCATAAACAGCGAATTTGCTGGACATATCCCTTTTGCCCTTCCTTTTTTCCGATTTGCCACGGTTTTTTCAAAAATTTTGAAATTTCTCTTGACTTATAGAAAAAATAAAGTATAATGATATGGCCTGCGATTTGCAGGTATATCCTTGCTCCCGTCAGAGGACGGGGGCCATCAGTCCAAAAGGAGGTGCAATACCATGGCTAAGATTTCTGGTAACTACGAGGTCGTGTATATCGTCGATCCCGCCCTGGGCGAGGAGGCTATCGCTGCCACCGTCGAGAAGTTCAAGGCGCTGGCTGATCAGCACGGCTGTTCCGCAGTGGAAGTCGAGGAGTGGGGCAAGCGCAAGCTGGCCTACGCCATCGACTACAAGACCGAAGGCTACTATGTCCTGATGTCCTTCACCAGCGATCCCGCGTTCCCCAAGGAGCTGGATCGTATCCTGGGCATTACCGACGGCATCATGCGCTCCATGATCGTCTGCAAGGGCGAGTAATTAAGGGGGAAGCGCGATGTTGAACCGCATCATCATCATGGGACGTCTCGTCCGTGATCCCGAACTGCGGACAACCCAGTCCGGTACTCCGGTGACGTCCTTTACCCTGGCCGTGGACCGCGACTTCAAGAGCCGTGATTCCGGCGAGAAGAGCACCGATTTCATCGATGTGGTGGCCTGGCGGCAGACGGCGGAGTTCGTCTGCAAGTACTTCACCAAGGGCCGTATGGCCGTGGCGGAGGGCCGGCTCCAGATTCGCGAGTGGAAGGACCGTGACGGCAACAACCGCCGCACCGCCGAGGTGGTGGCGGACAACGTCTACTTTGGCGACAGCCGCCGGGACGCCGAGGGCGCTGGCAGCTACAGCGCCCCTCCCGCCTATGGCAGCGCCCCCGCTTACGGCGGCGGCTATGCCCAGGCATCCAACGAGCCCTCCGGCTTCGCTGAGATCGACGATCAGGACGGCGATCTGCCCTTCTGATCCTCTTCACCCTATTTCGCGGCAGTCGCTGCCGACATTGACAAGGAGGATAGATTACCATGGCTATGGAACGTGAAAATAGACCCGCCCGTCCCGCCGCGCCCCGTAAGCGCAAGAAGGTCTGCCAGTTCTGCGTGGACAAGTGCGAGCACATCGACTACAAGGATGCCGCCAAGCTGCGCCGCTTCATTTCCGAGCGGTCCAAGATTCTGCCCCGCAGAACCACCGGCACCTGCGCCATGCATCAGCGTCAGCTGACCGAGGCCATCAAGCGGGCCCGTCAGATCGCTCTGCTGCCCTACGTGACAGAGTAAGCTGAATGAATAAGCCAAAATACCTCCCACCTGCCGGTGGGAGGTATTTTTATTTGGTATCAGGCCCTTGGGCGGGGTCTTCCTCCTCAGAGGTCTCCCCACCGGTTTTCTTCTCCAGCCGGTCCAGCTTCTGCAGGATCAGATCGGTACAGGCTGCGATCTCCCCCAGGATCACCAGCGTCATCAGCGTATCCATGGTCTCGGCACTGTACCAGAACTTGAAGATGCCATTGAGCAGGATCTCAGCGACCATGTACACCCCAACACTGACACCCACCCCGATGCCGAGCGCTCTCTTGATGTTCATACCTTCCCTCCTGTATACCGCCTGTTTTGTATGGATTTTTTCTGTTTCCCACCGGTTTGGGAGGATAATTTCAGTATAAATAGCCGAACAGGCGGTGTCAATCCTTAAAAAAATATTAAAATCCTGGAAAAGTGACGGAGAATGTGCTATAACAGTACAGCTTGTGAATGTAATGTAAGGAGGAATCGCAATGGACAACACCAAACGCCGCTGGGGCGACCGGCGGGACGGGCGGTGGCTCCGGGAGGAGGACTCTCTCCACCAGATCACCCCATACCTGATGCCCAACCGGGCCGACAACGAGGCCTTCATCAAAGAGCAGATCGACCTCACCGCCATCAATGCCTACCTGGCGGAGAAAAACGCCGGGGATATCGACTTCAAATACACCTTTTTCCACATTATCGTAGCCGCCCTGGTGAAATCCGTGGTGCTGCGGCCCCGAATGAACCGCTTCATTCAGGGACGGCGGCTCTACCAGCGCAATGAGCTGTCTGCCGCCTTTGTGGTAAAAAAGCAGTTTACCGACAGTGCCCACGAGGCGCTGGCCTTTATCCGCTTCACAGAGGAGGACACGGTGGACACCATCCACAACAAGATCCGGGACGAGGTCCGGGTCAACCGCAAGGCCGGCAATGTGGATAATTCCACCAGCGCCATGGATACCCTCTGTAAGCTGCCCCGGCCCATCCTGCGTTTTATCATGTGGCTGCTTCACGGACTGGACTTCCTGGGGAAGGTGCCCTATGACCTTATCAAAACCGACCCCAACTACGCCACTCTTTTTCTCTCCAACCTGGGGTCCATCCGCCTCAACGCCGGATACCATCACCTGAACAACTGGGGCACCAACTCCATCTTTGTCACCATCGGAGAGAAGCATATGGCCCCCTTTTATGACGCAGAGGGCCATGTGGAGATGCGCGAGGTGCTGGACCTGGGCCTGACCCTGGATGAGCGCATCGCCGACGGCTACTACTATTCCAAAACCGTAAAGCTGCTCAAGCACCTGCTGCAGAATCCCAAGCTGCTGGAGGCGCCCGCCAAGGAGGAGGTACAATATGAGTAACGCAGTTGCCGAACGTCCCGCCGTCAAGACCCCCTGGATCAAAAACCTGGGGGACGTGCCCGCCCATCTTACCTACGAGCGGCGGAGCATGTACCGGGCGGTAGAGGAGATCGCTGAAAAATATCCCAACCATATAGCGTACATATTCATGGGCAAAAAGACCACCTACCGGACTTTGATCCAGGAGATCCACGTCTGCGCCCGGGCCTTCAAGTCCATTGGCATCCGCCCCGGCGACAAGGTGACCCTTGCCATGCCCAACTGCCCCCAGACCGTGGTGGCTTTCTACGCCCTGAATCTGGTGGGCGCCATTGCCAACATGATCCACCCCCTCTCCAGTGAGAAGGAGATCGAGTTCTACCTCAAGGCCTCCGGCTCCATTTCCGCCATCACTTTGGACCAGTTCTACCACAAGTTTGAGGCCATCCGGCAGAATGTGGACCTGGACAACATCATCATCGCCTCCATCAAGGACGCCCTGGCCCAGCCCATCAAGGCCGGTTACATGCTTACCGAGGGCCGCAAGCAGCAGAAGATCCCCAAGGACGCCCCCATCCTCCGCTGGAATGAGTTCCTCCGCCGGGGACGGTCTTATCACTGGAAGTATCAGGCGGAGACAGATCCCGACAGCACCGCCGTTATCCTCTACTCCGGCGGCACCACCGGCACTACCAAGGGCATCCTCTTAAGCCACATGAACTTCAACGCTCTGGCCGCCCAGATCATTGCCACCAACCCCTTCTTCCGGCCCGGCGACCGGATGCTGGCGGTAATGCCCATGTTCCACGGCTTTGGCCTGGGCGTATCCATCCACTCCATGCTGGCCAGCGGCGGCTGCTGCATCCTGGTGCCCCGGTTCACTGCTGAGAGCTACGCCAAGCTTCTCCTCAAGTACCGCTGCAACCTCATCGCCGGTGTCCCCACCCTTTACGAGGCCCTGCTGCGTCTGCCCAAGATGAAGGACGCGGACCTCAGCTGCCTCAAGGGCGTCTACTCCGGCGGCGACAGCCTCAGCGTGGAGCTGAAGAAGCGTTTTGACAAATTCCTCTACGACCACCACGCCGTGGTCCAGGTCCGGGAGGGCTACGGCACCACCGAGTGCGTCACCGCCTCCTGCCTGACCCCCAGCCACATGGCCAAGGAGGGCTCCATCGGTCTGCCCTTCCCGGACACCTACTACAAGATCGTCCGCCCCGGCACCCAGGAGGAGGTGCCCTACGGTGAGGACGGCGAGATCTGCCTCAGCGGCCCCACGGTGATGCTGGGCTACATGAACAACCCCGAGGAGACAGCCCAGACCCTGCAAGTCCACCCCGACGGTCTCACCTGGGTCCACACCGGAGACCTGGGCTCCATGGACGACGACGGCTTCGTCTATTTCAAGCAGCGCATCAAGCGCATGATCGTCACCAGCGGCTACAACGTCTACCCCTCCCAGCTGGAGAACGTGTTTGACGCCCACGAGCTGGTGCAGATGAGCTGCGTCATCGGTGTGCCCGACCCCCTGAAGATGCAGAAGGTGAAGGCCTTCATCATGCTCAAGCCCGGGGTCCCCGCCGATCAGAACACCAAGGACACCCTTATGGCCTATGCCAAAAAGAACATCGCCAAGTACGCCCTCCCCTACGACATCGAGTTCCGCTCGGAGCTGCCCAAGACCCTGGTGGGCAAGGTAGCTTATCGGGTGCTGGAGGAGGAGGAGATGGAAAAGCTGGCTCAGCAGCCGGCTGAAGCCTCCCCCAAGGCGTGATTCCACCTCCATCAGCGGGGCCCGTCCCTGGACGGGTCCCCCTTTTTTGCTGTCCTTTGGCGGGGGCACACCGTCTCCCCCCTTGTCCTTGCGGATATTTTGTGGTAGACTTAACAGTTGAAAATACGCCCATCCGGCGGCTGACCGCCGGGAGATTTTGGGCATACTAAGGGGAACGGCTCCCCGGGAAGGACTCCTATGATCGCTATTGTCACCGACGTCCACTACCGCATGTCCCTGGCGCTGATCCGGGATCTCAGCCAGGCGGGGGTAGAGGTCATCACCTGTGAATGGGAGGGCCATCGGGAGAATCCCGCCTCCCCGGCTCTGGGGGCCATGTCCCGCCATACCAGCCGCCATGTATGGCTGCCGGAGGACCAAGGGGCCCAGCCCATTTGGGAGCTGTGCCGGGAGGTCATGGAGGAGCGGGGAGAGCGCCCCGCCCTGCTGCCCGCAGGCGCCGCCACGCTGGCAGCGGTGGCGGCTGACCGGGAACGGTTCAGCACGGTGTGCGGCCTCTGTATCCCCACGCCGGAGCAGCTGGACCTCTTCAACAGCAAGGAGCGGCTGGCAGCACTGGCCGCCTCTCTGGGTGTTCCGGTCCCGGAAGCCTACGTCCGGCAGGAGGATGAGCCGGTGGAGGACTTTGTCCGGCGGCTGCCCCTGCCCTGCGTCATCAAGCCGGTGTGCGGAGAGAAGCTGGGCTTAACCGCCGCCGCCCGCTACGCCATTGTCTGCTCCCCGGAGGAGGCGGAGGCCCATTACCGCCGCTTTGCCTCTCTCAGCGGGGAAGCGCCGGTAGTGCAGACCTACCTGTCTGGGGCGGGCCTTGGCTGTGATGTGGTGGCAGACCGGGGCAGCATTGCCGCCGCCATCTGCCACCAGCGCATCCGGGAATACCCGGTTACCGGCGGGCCCTCCTCCTGCTGCCGGTGTGTAGACCGGCCTGAGCTGCGGGATTATGCCCAGCGGCTGGTGCAGGAAACAGGCTACACCGGCCTTGCCATGTTCGAATTCAAGGAGGACGGCCAGGGCCGTCCCCATCTGCTGGAGGTAAACCCCCGGATCTGGGGTACCTTCCCTCTCACCCGGGTCTCCCGCAGCGGTATTCCCCTGTTGTGGGCCATTCTTTCCTACAACGCCGGGAACCCCGGTGCCCCCCTCTCTCTGCCCCACGTCTCCGCTCCTCTGCAGCGGAAGATGATCTTTGCCGCCTCAGACCTGATGGCGGGGCTGGGTTACGCCCGGCGGGGCCACCCCGGCGCGCTGTTTGCCGCTCTGGGGGATTTCCTTAATCCCGCCGTCCGGGACGGGCTCTTTGAGTGGAGGGATATGCTGCCGGGCCTTGCCTACTACCGCTCCCTCATCACAAAGGAGAAACAGGGATGAACACCTACTACGCCGATCTCCATGTCCACACCGCTGCCTCTCTGGATGGCCGGTCCTCTCTGGAGGACCTGACAGCCGCCGCGGCGGCGGCAGGGCTCCACGCCATGGCCGTCACCGACCACGACCAGTGCACCCCGGTTCCGGCGGCCATGAACGGCATTTTACTGATCCCCGGCTGCGAGATCTCCACCAAGGCTGGCCATATCACCGGCCTTTTCCTGGAGCGTCCCGTGGACCTTGCCGCCCTGGGGCGGCTGCCGGAGCCGGAGGCCGCTGTGGCGGCCATCCGTGAGGCCGGGGGCCTTGCAGTCCTGGCCCACCCCTTCCACCGTCCAGGCCGTCAGGGGGCGGACTATGCCTTTCCTCTGGATGCTGTGGAGGCGGTCAACGCCCGGGCCTGCTTCAAAAACCCTGCCGCCAATGACCAGGCGGCTGCCTTTGCCGCCCGGCGGCAGCTTCCTTCCGTGGGCGGCAGCGACGCCCACGACGCCAAGGAGGTAGGCAACGCCCGCACCGCCCTGACGGCGGAGACGCTGACCCTCCCCGCCCTGCGGGAAGCCCTGGCGGCAGGCCGCAGTCAGGCTCTGCTGCAAAAGAACACTCCCCACATCCGCAAGGGGCTCTCCCAGTGGACCAAGGCCCGGCGGCAGGGAGGCGTATACCGCATCTGCCGGGCTGCCGCGTATGTGGGCTACTGCGCCATATTGGATATTTCCCGCCGCTGAACACAGGCGGACAGCTATATTTCTCACAGGAGGTCCTTCCTATGTCACTCGTCACCAAGGGCATCGGCCTTGCCAAAAAGGCCAAGCACCGCTTTCAGGATCAGATCCGGGAGCGGACTCCCGTCTACCTCTCCCCGGTACGCCGCATTGAGCGGGTAGCCACGGAGGAGCGGATCTGCGCCATGACCTTCGATGACGGTCCCTGCGCTCTCCCTGCCAACCCGGACCATTTCCGGGGCAAGCCTCTGACGCTGGTACTGGCGGAAACGCTGGAGCACTACGGAGCCAAGGGCACCTTCGACGTGGTGGGGGATACCTCCCACAACTACCCCGACAAAGCGGGCAAACACGGCTCTGCCTCCTGGGGCGGCATCTCCTATGACCACTACCCCGACTTCAAGAAGGATGACAAGGGCGGCGTGGTCCACTGTCCGGAGCTGGTGACACGGCTGCTGGCAGGAGGCCATGAGATCACCAGCCACACCTATTCCCACATCCTCTTTGGCTGGAAGCCTCTGGTTTATGGCCGCCGGAAGTATCTCTCCGGCCTGGAGCCTGTGGTCCAGGACCTGAAGAAGCTCCACGGCACCATGGAGAAGGGCTGGGGTTATCCCATCCGTCTCTCCCGTCCCCCCCACTATGTGGACGGCATCAAGGGCGGCTTTACCAGCTATGACGCCTACGCCCTGATGGGCTACCAGTATATGGCCGCCAGCTTTGACGGCGCCGGATGGCTGCCCCTCGCCTCCTATGAGGCGGAGGTGGAGGCTACCTGGAAGCCCATGGAACGGATCCTCCTGGAAAATCCCGACTATTTCCGGGGCCAGATCATCTTCCAGAAGGACGGCTTCAACATGGCCCGGCGCACTCCGGTGGCCGACGGTCTGGATAAGCAGCTGCAGCTGCTCACCGATCACGGCTACAAAGTGGTTACTGTCTCGGAGCTGCTGGAGCGCTCCCCCTTCCGGGATGCCCTTCCCAGCAGTGACATCGGCGCCGCCGCTCGGCGGCTCCTAGGCCACGGCTGGTGCGTGGCGTTCCAGGACAACACCCTGCGGCCGGACACCGTCCTCACCCGGGGCGCTCTGGCTATGCTGGCCTTTGGCTGTGAGACCATCCGCCAGCGGATCAAGCTGGTCCGCTCCGGCCGGGCTCCCTTCCGGGATATGGCGCCCCGGCACCCCTATGCCGCCGCCGCTGTGCTGGCCGACGAGACCGGCGCACTGCGGGCGGAAAACGGCCGTTTCCGGCCTGATGCACCGGTAACACCTGAAGAGCTGCGCCGCTTCTTTGAGGTCCGGCTGGGCCGCTCCTGCGGAGATATTCCCAGTCAGATCACCCACGGACAGTTTTTCCTTCTGGCTGACTCCCTCATGGGCAGAGGCCAGTAACGACGATGACAGAAAGGATGAGCGTTATGTCTTCCTCCCAAGTTTACTTCACCAACCTGCGGGCCAAGCCCGGCGACAACCTGCTGGACAAGCTGGAGCGCCTGATCACCAAGGCTGGCATGGGCAACATCGACTTTGAGGGCAAATATGTGGCCATCAAGATCCACTTCGGCGAGCCGGGAAATCTGGCCTACCTGCGGCCCAACTACGCCAAAGTGGTGGTGGACTTTATCAAGGCCCGGGGCGGAAAGCCCTTCCTCACCGACTGCAACACCCTGTACATCGGCGGGCGGAAAAACGCTCTGGATCACCTGGAGAGCGCCTATACCAACGGCTATAACCCCTTTACCGTGGGCTGCCACCTGATCATCGCCGATGGTCTGAAGGGCACTGACGAGGCCTATGTGCCCGTGGTGGGCGGCGAATATGTCAAGGAGGCCAAGATCGGCCGGGCGGTGATGGATGCGGATATCGTCATCTCTCTGAACCATTTCAAGGGCCATGAGGCCACCGGCTTCGGCGGCGCCCTGAAGAACCTGGGCATGGGCTGCGGCTCCCGGGCGGGCAAGATGGAGATGCACTCCGCCGGAAAGCCCCACACCGACCGCGACCTGTGCATCGGCTGCGGCGCCTGCCAGCGGATCTGCGCCCACGGCGCCCCCATCATGACCGACAAGCGCGTCACCATCGACCACGACAAGTGCGTGGGCTGCGGCCGCTGCATTGGTGTGTGTCCCAAGGATGCCATCCTTCCCGCCAGCGATGAGAGCAATGACATCCTCAACTGCAAGATCGCAGAATACACCAAGGCGGTGGTGGACGGCCGCCCCTGCTTCCACATCAACCTGGTGATGGACGTGGCCCCCAACTGTGACTGCCACGGGGAGAATGACGCCAACATCGTCCCCGATGTGGGCATGTTCGCCTCCTTTGACCCGGTGGCCCTGGATGTGGCCTGTGCCGACGCGGTGAACCGTCAGCCGGTCCTGCCCGGCACCCAGCTGGAGGAGATGAGCCACAGCCACACCGGCGATCACTTCCATGTCAACCATCCCGACACCAACTGGCGCTCCTGCGTGGAGCACGCGGAGAAGCTGGGGCTGGGTACCCAGTCCTATGAGCTTATCACCGTAAAGTGATCTCTTTTCCACCAAAAGAAGGCCCCGGCGCACATGCGCCGGGGCCTTTCCCATGTTCGTTACTCCTCGCAGGCGGGAGGGAGCTCCTCCCGGCCTATAGCCACATAGTGCTCAGCGTTGGCCAGGGTCTCCATGGCCTCCTCCTCCGTCACGGAGCGGACCACCTTTCCCGGTACGCCCATGACCATGCTGCCCGGCGGGATGATCTTGCCGGGAGACACCAGAGCCCCGGCAGCAATGATGCTGCCCCGCCCGATGACACAGCCATCCAGGAGCGTAGCACCCATGCCGATCAGGCAGCCGTCCTCCACGGTGCAGCTGTGGAGAATAGCGCCATGTCCCACCACCACATTGGTCCCCACCGTCACCGGCTTACCGATGGCACAGTGGACCGTACAGTTGTCCTGGATGTTGGAACCGTCCCCGATGTGTATGGGCGCCTCGTCCCCCCGCAGGACCGCGCCGTACCACAGCGTGACGAAGGCACCTAACGTCACATCCCCGATCACCGCCGCGTTCTCCGCTGCCCGGGCGGAATGGGAGATCTCCGGCATCTTTCCCCGGGATCCTCGAATCATCATCGTCCCTGCCTCCTTATTTGCGGTACTTTGGCCAGCCGGGGCCGCCGCCCCGACTTTCTGCCATAATTGTACCCCGCAAGGCGGAAAAAATCAATTCATACCCGACAGAAGGCAGCCACTTCTCATTTGTCCCGTCTGGAAGCTATGATCCCTGCCAAGGCCAGCGCCGCCGCCACGAACCACATTACCAGTATGATCACGCCCAGTGTCTGGACAGGCCCAACGCCGTCGGAAAACGTAAAGGGCCAGATTAGGCGGTAGGGATCATCGTTCCAGCCGTTGCTCAACATGATGCGATCCACCGCCCAAGGGGAGAGCCACAGCCACAGTCCCAGCCAGGCAAAGCAGAGAGCGCCTCGCGCCCAGGGCCTCAGCGGCAGATAGCGCCCCACAGCCATCAGGCCCCAGGGCAGGGCCAGTCCTACCAGGGTTACAGGGATTCCAATGCTCCACAGCCAGTTCCCGCCGCTGTACCACTGACCCACGGCCAACAGCACAAACAGCAAGGCCGTCTCCACGATAAACCACACCAGCAGTTTGTTGCGGGCAGCAAAAGCCCCCAGAGGCAGCTGCCACAGCAGCACCGGCAGGATAAACATGCTCAGGCCAAACAGTACCCCCACTGCCGCCATGGGAAACCAGTCCCCGCCGCTGTACAGACAGCACACCAGCAGCAGCAATTCCAGAGAAGCCAGGGCACCTCCCAGGGAGATGCTGGCCCGATAGGGTACCAGCTCCTGCCGCAGGCCCACCAGGGCCGGGAGCAGGGTCAGAGATGCCGCCAGCATCACCGCCGTCAGGCCGATCCAAAACCAGCTGAGGGTCCCCTGGCTGGCCAGGTTCCCGGCGGCCAATCCCAGAAGAGTGGCACCGTAGATCACATATTGGACCATCCGGTAGGTCTTGGCCAGCCGCACATATTTTTCTGCCAGGCGCTCGGCAGTACGCCGCTCGGTGTCCACACTGGCGGTCAGCAGCTCGTGCTCGCTGACGTCCAGCACCGCGCAGATGTCCCGCAGCAGTGTCACATCCGGGTAACTCAGCCCCCGCTCCCACTTGCTCACCGCTGACTCCGTCACATATAATTTGTCGGCAAACTCCCGCTGGGTCATTCCCAGCTCCTTGCGCCGCCGGCAGATATATTCACCAAAACGTTTTTTGCTCTCCATGTTGTTTTGCTCCTCACTTCTCAAGGTCCTGCAGGTCGGCTTCACCTTATACCCATCCCGGCGCAAAGTCAATAAAATCCCCTCGATTTGCTGCTCGACTGTTAGGAAAGTCCAGTATTTCCAATGGTTCCCGGGCTTTCCAATGCTGTCCCCTTGACAAGGAGTTTTTCGCTGGATATGATGATACCGATCAAGAACCCACGAGAAAGGAGCAATGTTATGTTTACCGGATACAGCGGTGAGACCCTGGATTTTCTCTGGGGCATCCGCTTCAATAACGACAGGTCCTGGTTTGCCGCCCACAAGGAGGAGTACCTGCGCTGCCTGTACCAGCCCACCCTGGAGCTGGGCGCTCAGACCCAGGCCCTGTTCAGTGAGAAGTTTCCCAAGCTGTCCCTGAACCTCCACGTCTCCCGGATCTACCGGGACGCCCGGCGGCTCCATGGCCGGGGCCCCTACAAAGACCACCTGTGGTTCACTCTGCGGCCGCCCCAGGCGGACAGCGACGGTGTGGGGCACCCCGCGTTCTGGTTCGAGGTATCGCCGGAGGGCTGGAGCCACGGCGTAGGCTTCTGGTGTGCCACCCCCACTATGATGGCCGCCATGCGCCGGGACATGGCGGAACATCCCCAGCATCCGGAAAAGCTGGCCCGGAAGCTGAACCGCCAGGAGGATTTCCAGCTCCAGGGCCAGGAGTACGCCCGGCCCAAGGCTGCCCCCTCCTCCCTGCTCCAGCCCTGGTACAACAAGAAAAATATTTCCATTGGCTGTGACAGACCCTTTGACGACCTCCTCTGCTCCCCGGAGCTGCCGGAGGCCCTGGTGAAGGGGTTTACCTTTCTGGAGCCCTACTATCAATACTTTGACTCCTTCTGCGGCGGCCGGTGATCCTGCTCTACTCCACGCATGAGTTCCCGGTGGAGTTCTGGCGCGAGGCGATCGCCCGGACGCAGGCGGCGGGACACGATATTTTCTGGATCATGGAGCTGGGCGGGCTGAGGCCCGCCTTGACCGGCGATTTCGACCTCGAAAAATACCGGCCGTACCTCGAGCTTTTCGACGGCGTCTTCAACTTCGGCTGCTCCGGGCTTGAAGAAGCGGCCACATTCCC